>OFGX01000156.1_pt1 | contig 57958 bp, 45 predicted proteins | sample 1521831 | NCBI WGS metagenome assembly OFGX01 (sample SAMEA3504080, study PRJEB24116) | mouse gut metagenome | biome: mouse gut; feature: mouse-associated habitat; material: faeces | place: Denmark | collected 2011 | reverse complement strand
CAATCAAAGCAACATGTACAAATACAAAGTCTCTTTCGTCATTTGCAAGTGCAATACCACCATAATCAACAAATATTCTTAGTTTATAAGGTGTATCACTATTATCAACACTCATGCTTCTTACAATTTGACCATCAATTAATCCGTCAACTCTAACTGATTTTTCACCTGCTTTCTTTAATGTATCACCCAAAGAAACTGGAGGATGAGCCAAGTTTTCATTATTGCCAATATTCATTTGTTGTTTAATAAAATCAGCATATTCAGCCTTTTGAGTTGTTTTGTACTCAGGCATATAGTAAGGAGTTGTAACACCTTTTTTAACTGGATATGTTGCAGTTAATTCGTCATTCAAATAAACTTTAATAGTATCACAGTTTGTATATACTTGCATATTATCAATTAATGTTGCTAGTTTTGGATGAGGGATATAAACCATTGGTTTTGCCTCTTTATCTTGTGACTGGAACAAATAATAAGCAGTCTTTGGCAAACGATACTCGTTCATAATACCCATAACAAACTTATCTTTACCATTAGTATAATCAACGTCTTGTGCAATACAAGCACCAATTACATTTGTGTTTGGAGCATTTTGGTTTAAAATAAATTGATAAGCCCATGCTTGCTCAGCCATTTTTAACTCGTTAGAAACTTTCTTTTCTTTTTTATCATATTTATAACCATCTTGACCAAAACTACCAATTAAATATGCTGGCATACCTGGAATATTTTCTGGCAATTTAGTTTGCTCATTGTATGCACAATATGCTACGTCATAACCTAAAGTAGCAGCAGTTTCAGGTCTGTTTGCTGTATCACCAATAATTAGTGGAGCAGCACCATGAGGGAAAACAGATTTTAAAGTTTCTATACATTCCTTAATCAAATCATCAGTAAAGCCGTCTTTATCCTTAAAGTCGCCAATTGTTGCTTCCCACATTGCTATACTTGTGATATTTCTATCACGAAAACCTAGTTCAGAATAAGTGTGTTTAACACTATTTTTAAACTCTTCAGTATTGTAAAAAGCACCATTATTAGGAACGCAGTTGATAACTATCATACCCAAAGTATCGCATGCTTCATAAAATTCTTTTGATGCTGGGTAATTAACAAGTCTTACCGCATTAAAGCCTGCATTTTTAAGTTTTAATATTTCACGGAATTCAGCCCTACGAGAAGTACACATACCAATAACAGGATATACTTGATGATGGCATACACCTTTTATTTTTGTTTCCTCTCCGTTAATTAAGAATTTACCATCTTTAACACTAAACTCACGGATACCTCTTTTGTAAATTCTTTGGTCAACAACAACATATTCGCCAGTTACCATATCTCTTGCAAATAACTCAAGTCTCAAATAATACATATAAGGAAACTCTGGTGACCACAAAATAGCATCAGGAACAGGAACTTTTACTACAAAGCCATCTTCCTTAACTTCTGCATTGTACTTAAATTTTGTACGTGAAATAATGTTTTTAGCACTATCTGCAAGAGTTGCTATAACATACATATCATTTGGAGTTTCAATAAAGTTTACTCCGCAGTCAGCACACAAATAATAATTTAAAACACCATCTTCAACTGCTTTTTCTTGATAAATAAAGCAATTGTCATGACATTCTTTTTCGTTAAATGTAGTAGAAAAACTTTCTTTTTCGATAATGTTTAACCAAACATCTCTAATAATACCAACAAAGTTTTCATATAAATTCTTGTTTGTTTTAGCGCAACCTAAAATATTGTTGTTTGGATTATTATCTACTTGAATAAGTAGTTTATTTTTTTCATTAAACAATACAATATCTGTAATATCAATAGAAAAAGGCAAGAAACTTCCTTTGTGCTCACCAAGTTTTCTACCATTCAATTCTATAGTGCAGTTAGAACTAATTCCTTCAAATTCCAAGATATAACGTCTTTTTTTAACTGCTTCTGCATCGCCTTTTTTAGCATTAATTTTAAACTGCTTAGTGAACCTAACTTTTTTCTTACCGTTTTTGCCACCTTCAGCAGAATAGGCGTATGGAATGCTGATATTTTCCCTACTCTTATCTTTTTTACTCTTAACATTCCAATTTTCTACGATATTAATCCTCATAATTACCTACCATATAAAGATATTATTTTCTTCATTATAACACAACGGCTATTTTAAATCAATAATATTTTTAATTTTTATATAACAAATTTAAATTTTTTTACAAATTTTTATCAATTTTTTATTTTTTACTTTTTATTTAGCCAAACTTTTTCTTAAATCAATTATTGACCAACATTTCCATAAAACCTAAAACATTTTGATTTTTTGTTTTAGCCAACTCTTGGGTATCACCTTTTACACTAACATAAATCTTTAATTTAGGTTCTGTGCCAGATGGTCTTACACAACACCATTCGTCCTCTGAAAGCATAAATTTAAGTACATTTGTTTTAGGAAGTTCAATAGTTTCCTCTGTGCCATCAATGTTTTTACTTACACTTTTAGAAAAATCCATAAATTTAACCACAGGGTTACCTGCAATATTGTTTATAGGTCTATTTCTTAATTTATCCATTACTGCTTTCATTTCTGCCATTCCATTTACCCCGCCAAAAGCAATAGACTTAGAAACTTCAACAAAATAACCGAATTTTTTGTACAAATCTTGTAGCACGTCATATAGTTTTATATTTTTGCTTTCGTAATAACAAGCCATTTCTGCAAACAGCATAGCACTAACTACAGCATCTTTATCTCTTGCATGAGTACCAGATAGATAACCAAAACTTTCCTCATAACCAAATAAAAATGTATGCTTATTATTTCTTTCCCATTCTTTGATTTTTTCGCCAATAAATTTAAAACCAGTTAGCACATTGTATACAGTCATACCATAACTTTGTGCTATCATATCTGCTAAGTTTGTTGTTACAATTGTTTTTACCACAGCACCATTTGATGGAAGATTATTCATATCGCGTCTTCTCATTAATATATAATTCATCATCATAGCACCAATTTGATTTCCTGTAAGCAAAACAAACTCGCCATTATTATCTTTAATTGCAACACCCATTCTATCAGCATCAGGGTCTGTACCTATAACAATGCTACTTCTTAATTGTTTAGCAAGATTTATACCCATCTTTAAAGCATCAGGTTGCTCAGGATTAGGCACTGCAACAGTTGGGAAGTTACCATCAGGGTCTTTTTGTTCCTCTACAACACTGCAAGGTATATTCATTTGTTTTAAAATAGTAGTTACTGGCTTATAACCGCTACCATGCAAAGGAGTATATACTATTTTAATTTTACTTGCAACTTCTTTTACAGCCTCAGGGCTTAATGACAATTTAGCAAGTTCTTCAAAATAAGCATCTTCTACTTGCTTACCAATTACCACAATACCATCTTGCAAAACCTCGTTGTTCATAGCAAGAATTTTAGTGCGTGGCACATTAACTTCCACACTATTTACACTAAAACAATCTTTTATTTCGTCAATATATTTTACTACTACAGCAGTATCCTCTGGAGACATTTGTGCACCATCTTCTCCATAAACTTTATAGCCATTATATTCCTTTGGATTATGAGATGCAGTAATCATTATACCTGCAAAAGCATTTAGATAACGTATTGCAAAAGAACACATTGGTACTGGATGAGTATCATTATACAAATAAACTTTTATACCATTATAAGCAAGTACACTTGCTGTTTCCAAAGCAAACTCGTAACTAAAGTTTCTAGTATCATAACTTATAACAACACCACGATTTACAGCAGTACTACCAACTTGCTTAATAAAGTTAGCAACACCTTGAGTTGCTCTTCTTACAGTATATCTGTTTAAACAACCTGTACCTAAAGCAATAATACCTCTCATACCAGCAGTTCCAAACTCAAGTGGAATTGCAAATCTGCGCTTTAATTGCTCATCATTGTCTTTAACACTAATTAATTCCTTTTTTTCATCATCTGTAACTTTTGTTAACCAATAATTAAAATCGTCTATATAAGTTGCCATATAACACCTCTATAATTTTTTACAATAAAAAGTATACAACATATTATATGTTTTGTCAATAAATAAAATAAATGTTATAATCTAGCAATTTATTCTCACCTTAAAAAAACCATTTATTTTAGTTGGTTTATTACACTTTTAGTGCCGATTTTCGCAGTATTTTTACACTATTTTGAGGTTTATAATAATCTCTTCGCAACTCTTTTTTGGCAATTGTTCTATCACCTTTTAAAATTGTAATAATAAGTCTTGAAACATAACCATCTTTACCTTTAAAATACTCGTCATTACCCACTTCGTCTAACATAATTATGTCTTCCTCGTAAGGTATTGTTTCTAATATTTCTGTTTTTAAAAGATAGTTATAGCCTTTACTTTTTCCTAAAATTTTAATTGTTATTTCATTTTCATTAAACTCTGTTTTAATAGTAATATCACTATCCAAAGGGTTACGCAAAACCAAGTCTATATACTCACTAACAGTAGCATCTCTTGACAAATCTACATAAGATGCAGGCAATGTATGTGCTTTTACTTGTATTACATCTAACCCAGCAAGTAACCAAGCATTATACAATGTGGAAGAAACTTGACAAACTCCTCCGCCTACACCTTCCTCATATCGACCTTTAAAAATAACAAGTGCTTTTTTATATCCTCTTTCTTCTGTCCTTTTTCCTACAACTTTATTAAACGAAAACTCTTGCCCACTTTTTACAACTACATTATTTAAACTTTTTAGAGCAAGTTTGATATTAAATTTTCTCTCTTCTGGACTTTTGCTGTAATCTGTAATAAAACTACTAATTACATTTTTTTCTTGATTATTAATTTGCATAATATCATTATATGCGGTAATGTCTTGTTTGTGCAGATTATCTGCACCTAATTTATTATAGGAAAAATTTACCATAATAATAGAAAAAACCGATATTATAGAGCACAAAAGCATAATAATACCGGTAAATTTAATATTAAATTTTATTGCAACATTTTTCATATTGCTAGTATGTGTATAATAATATAAATTATTAATTTATTAATGTTTTAAATAATTATTTTATATTATTTTTATCATTAACAATATCATAAGGCGTAACTTGATATACATAGTAATTCAACCAATTATAATATAATAAGTTTGCAGTACTTCGCCAATTTACATTTATATTATCCAAGTCACCATTTACAAAATAATTAATTGGCTGGTCAATTTGTTCACCTTTTGCTAAATCTCTTAAATACTCTGCCTTTAGAGTATCTCTATCATACTCACTATGCCCCATAAAGAAAAACTTTCTATCATCTATACTTTTTACTATACTAATTCCACCTTCTTCAGACTCTGCAAGCACTTGTAATTGTTTATTTTTACGAATAGCATCTTCGTCAATAGTAGAATGTCTACTCATAGGAATATAAAAAGTATCGTCCATACCCTTTAATAGTTTATCAAATTTTTCCACGGCTTTGTTTGGATATATTCCAAACATTTTTTTGCTAAGCAATGGTTTTTCTATACCATAATAATAGTTAAGTCCTGCTTGTGCTCCCCAACAAATAAAAATAGTAGATGTAACATTTTTGTCAGCATAATCCATTATTTTAGTTAGTTCTTCCCAATACATAACTTGTTTAAAAGGCAAAGTTTCAACTGGAGCACCTGTAATAATCATTCCATCAAACTTTTTGTTTTTAATTTCCTCAAAAGTTTGATAAAATTTGTCAAGATGTTCCGCACTTGTGTTTTTGCTTTCGTAACTATCCATTTTAATCAAGGTTACATTTACCTGCAAAGAGGAGTTGCCCAAAAGACGCATAAGTTGTGTTTCTGTTTCAATTTTAGTGGGCATCAAGTTTACAATTGCAATTTCTATTGGTCTTATATCTTGAGTTTCCGCCCTAACCTTTGGCATAACAAAGACATTTTCATTGTTTAAAATGTCAAATGCTGGTAATCCTTTTGGTATTATAATAGGCATATCTTTCTTCCTCCTATGCAAAATATCTATCAAAAATCGGTATTATTTATCTTATTACCTCTAATGCTTGTTCTAAATCATTTATCAAATCGTAAGGGTTTTCAATTCCTACAGATAATCTTACTAAGTTTTCACTTATCCCGCAAGCAACTAATTCCTCATTAGACAATTGTCTGTGTGTAGTAGTTGCCGGGTGCAAAACACAAGTTCTAGTATCTGCAATATGTGTGACAATTTTTATCAACTTTAATGCTTTCATAAAATCACAAACTTGCTCTCTATCACCTTTAATTCCAAACACAACCATACCAGAATTCATACCACCAGTAAAATATTTCTGTGCATTATCATAGTTTGAATCGCCTTCAAGTCCACTATATTTTACCCATTCAATTTTAGGATTTTTGCTTAAAGCCTTTGCACATAATAAAGCATTTTCGCTATGCTTTTGCATACGCAAATGTAATGTTTCAGCACCTAAATTTGTAAGGTATGCGTTAAATGGACTCATACAACTGCCCAAATCTCTCATCATTTGCACTCTTGCCTTAGTACTAAATGATGCAGGGGCTACACTTGTATAAACTAAACCATGATAACTTTCATCTGGCTCATTAAACTCTTTGTATCTTGGGTTACCTTTAAAATCAAAGTTGCCACCATCTACTATAATTCCACCAACACAACTAGCATGTCCATCTAAATATTTTGTTGTAGAATGAACAACAATATTTGCACCATGCTCAATTGGTCTACAAATAATTGGTGTAGCCAAAGTGTTGTCTACCATTAATAAAATACCAAAATCTTTTGCTATTTTGGATAAAAGTTCAAAATTTGCAATATTCATATTAGGGTTTGCAAGTGTTTCGCAATAAATAATTTTTGTTTTATCGTCTATTACTTTTGCAATTTCGTCATAACTTGCGTTTGGCGAAACAAACCTTGTATCTATACCATACTTTCTTAATGTAACATTAAACAAGTTAAATGTACCACCATAAATAGTTGCAAGGCTAATAATATTATCACCAGCATTGCAAACATTTAATATTGCAAGTGTTTCTGCAGCAAGCCCGCTAGAGCATGCAACAGCACCTACACCACCCTCCAAAGCATTAACTTTTGCCTCAAAAGCCGCAACTGTTGGGTTGCTTATTCTTGTATATATATGTCCATCTTCACTTAAATCAAATAATTTTGCAAGTTGTTCTGGAGTGTCATAAACATAAGTAGTTGATTGATACAATGGCAATACTCTTGGTTCGCCATTTTTTGGCGCATAGCCTGCTTGCACACATTTTGTTTGAATATCCATAATCTGCTCCTTTATTAATGTTGGTTTATTAGTTATAAATTATTTGCCTATAATTCTTTTACTATTATATATTAAAAAACAATATTTTTCAATATTTTTTGCTTAAAAAGTAATATTTATTGCAAAAAATCATCTGTTATAATTCTTCAAATCTCTTTCAATTTGCCTTGTTTGTTGTTTTTCTTGTAAAGACTGCCTTTTATCATGCAATTCCTTACCTTTAGCAACTCCAATTTCCACTTTTACCAAACCGTGCTTAAAATATATTTTTGTAGGCACTAAAGTATATCCTTTTTGCTCTACTTTGCCTCTAAGTTTGTTTATTTCCGCCTTTTTTAATAGCAATTTTCTTGCACGTCTGCTATCTTCATTAAAGTAACTACCCTTTTCGTATGGTGATATATGCAGATTAATCAATTCCACAACATCACCCCTAATTAAACAATAGGTGTCTTTCATATTAATAGCACCAAGTCTTATTGATTTTACTTCGCTACCAACAAGTACTATACCTGCCTCTATACTATCTTCAATAAAATAATCGTGATATGCTTTTTTATTTGTAGAAACAATTTTTATTTCACTCATTTTCCACCTCTAAATCCTCGCCATCATCTAAAATTTTAAATGTAACTTTTCTATTATCAATATCAGAGCCTAAAACCTGTATTTTTACAACTTGACCTAAACAATATTGATGTTTGCTACCTTTTAGCAAATATCTTTTTTCCACAAAATCATAGTTATCTTTTGGCAAATTATCTAACCTTGCAAGTCCCTCTGCAGTGTTTTCTAATTCTACAAACACACCAAAGGCTGTTACACCACTTACCACACCATCAAATACTTCGCCAACATGTTTTAGCATATACTCTGCTTTATAATAATCGTCAATATCTCGCTCCGCCATTTCTGCTGCTCTTTCCCTTTCGCTAGAAACTTCAGCAACTTCTTCGCACCAATTTTCAAGTTGTGTTAAATTGCCTAACTTGCCATCAAGCATTGCTTTAATAACTCTATGAATTTGCAAATCAGGGTATCTACGGATAGGTGAAGTAAAATGGCAATAATATTCTGCAGCCAAGCCAAAATGTCCTAAATTATCTATAGTATATTTTGCTTTTTTCATACTTCGTAGCATTACTTTAGATATTATGCTTTCCATTGTAGAGCCTTCTACCTCTGAAAGTAATTTTTGCAATTTTGCAGGGTGCATTTTGCCTTTTTCCATTCTAAAACCACAAGACTCTACAAACTTTTTAAACTCTAGCATTTTTTCGCCGTCTGGTTCTTCATGAGTTCTGTATACAAATGGCAATTCCAAATGATAAATAAACTCTGCAACAGTTTCGTTAGCGGCAAGCATAAATTCCTCAATTATGCTATTGCTTACAAGATAAGGATATGGTTTTATTTCACTAACATTACCTTTTTCATCAAGAATAATTTTACATTCCTTTGTTTCAAAATTTATACAGCCTCTTTTTTGTCTTTTTTTATTCAATATCCTAGATAACGCATAAGCATCACATATCATTGCATAAACTTCAGAATATTTTTTTATCAAATCTTTATCGCCGTCCAAAATCTTTTGCACATTATTATAAGTCATTGCATAATTGTTGTTTATTATGCTTTTTACTATGCTTCTGTCAATTATGTTGCCATCCATATCAATAGTCATCTCGCAAGTTAGGGCAAGCCTGTCCTCCCCACCATTAAGAGAACATAAACCATTACTCAAAATAGGAGGCAACATTGGATAAACACTACCAGGAAAATATACACTTGTACATCTTTTAAAAGCCTCTTTGTCAAGAATACTGCCTTTTTCTACATAATGAGATACATCTGCAATATGAACATATAGTTTATAACAATTATCATACTTAAAAACAGATATTGCATCGTCCAAATCTTTGCTATCATCTCCGTCAATAGATATAGTAAGCATATCCACAAAAGAAGTTCTATTTGTTGTATATTTAGTTTGCATTTTTGCGGCTTCCAATTCTGTTTCCTTAGGAAAAACATTAAAAAAACCATACGACTTTAATATAGACAAAACTTCACTTTCCTTTTCGCCCGCTTTGCCTATAATTTCTACAATTTTACCTTCTGGGCTACGTTCTGTATATCTTGTAATCTCACAAATTACTTTGGTATTGCTCTTTGCCTTTAAGTCTTTGCCATTAGGAATAAAAATATCTGAATAATAACTATTATCGTCTGCAATTACAAATCCAAAATTTTTACCTTTTTCGTAAGTACCTACAATTCTTTTAATACCTCTTTCCACAATGTCTACAACTTTTGCCTCATCACCTTTTGTAATTACGCAATAAACAGTATCCCCATGCTCAGCACCATAAAGATTTTTGTGAGGAACAAACAAATCTTCCCCGCCATCTTCTCTTGCCAAAAACGCAAAACCGCGTTTGTTGCCACGTAAAACACCTTTTATTTTTTTTATTTCTCGCACTTTAAAATATTTATTATTTTTTGTTTTTAATTTTCCGGCTTTAGTCATACTATCCAAAACCTTTTGTATTTCTATTATCTCAAATTTAGAATAAAAACCCAACTTGTTCGCTATTTCGCGACAAGACATTCCGTCAATTCTTAATTTTTCTACCTTTTCAATTATTTTAAATTCAAAACCCATATATCCTCTATTTTATCTAACTTTTCTTATACTTTTATTTTATCATATTAGCCTGCAATAAACAATATCTTTATAATAAAAAAACGGCTGACACCACAACGGTACAGCCGCTATATAAGTTTTTACAATATCAAACAAGAAGTAAAACAAAGTAAATGATTGCCAAAACTACAATAATACCACCTATAATTGAAGTTGCCAATTTTAACTTTCTTTCTCTATTTTGACCTTTGTTTCTGCCCATATAAGTATCTGTCTCACCGCCAATAACGCCAATATTATCATTAGTGCCTTTTTGCATAAGAATAATAACAACTTCAGCAATAGCAAGCAATACCATAATTATTACTAAAATATCTCTAAAGATATTAATACCAGTATAGTCGCTTTTGTTGCTAGCGCTTATTATCATCATTAAAGAGTTTAACATATTCATTAGAATAAACCTCCATTTTACTTAACTACACTATAATAGCACAAAATAAACATATTGACAAGCATTTTTTTAATATTTATTTCAAATCGTCTATTTTAGTCAAAATTAAGCATTTTTTCCTATGTAATTACAATATTTTAGTAATTTCTTTCTATAATTTTGCGTTTACATTCTTCTAAGGCTAAAATGTGCAACTCTTCGTCCATTATAATTCTTTCTATCAACTCACGTATTGAGTAGTTTTGAACGCAACGCATTGTCTTTTTATAGTTTTCTATGGCAATGTTTTCTGCTTTTATATCAATATTTATCATATTTATTATATCCTTGCAATAATTTACCATACTACCATTCCAAAACTTGTGCGTTCCGCCCATAACAGGTGTACCGCCTAGTTTTACAATTGCTTCTCCTAACAACTCATGATGGTGCATTTCTGTTATTGCTATTCCATGAAGAGTATCATGTAATTCCTTATATTCTTCCATTTCGCTAAGTATATATGTTTGATAAATATATGTCAATATGGCTGTAAGTTCACTTTCTGCTCCACCATAGTCTTCCATTAAACATCTGCAGTCACTCATACTTACTGAATCTATATCAATTTCCGGATACTCCAAGTCCACTTTTATTGGTTTCATACCTTCCCCCTTAAAATTAAATTTATACAATATATGCACTTATGGCAGTGAGTGTGTAGGGACAAGATTATTACTAATTTAAAAATGTCAATAATAAATAATAAAATCCACTAACAAAAAGTGAATTTATACTATTGTTTTATATTGTCGTTGCTTGACATAATTGGTGTTTTGGTTTATACTAAAAAAGTAAAAAATTTGGTAAATAATTATGCAGGAAAAAGATTTAAAAGAAGCAAATTTGGTTGATTCAGATAAAAAAACCTCTGAAAATCGTACCTTAGAAGAAAAAAAACAAGATAATACTGTTTTTTACGATGAGGAATATGATAAAAATGATAATATCTCCAATGTAATGATTGAAGATATTGCTACTCATTCTACTACAACAAAAACAACCAAAAATAAATATTCTATGCGTCCTACGTTAGGATATTTTAGAAATGTAATTATTCCTGTAATTTGTTATAGTGGTACTTGCGGAATATTAGTAGGTATTTTGGTAGGATTATATACAAAATTTGCAAACTTACTAATTGGCTGGTCAAAAGATATTTATTCTTTAGTTCGCAGTCACCCTGCTTGGATACCATTATTTTTTGTTGGGTTAATAATAATTGCACTGCTTTGCTCTTTGCTGTTAAAAGTTACTCCTGAGTGTAAAGGCTCTGGTGTACCACGTACAGAAGGAGTACTTCGCGGGATATTAACTTTCCGCTGGCTAAGAGTTTTGCTTACAACAATTGCATCATCTTTGCTTACTTATTTTGGCGGATTATCATTAGGCTCAGAAGGACCATCTATACAAATAGGTGCAACAACAGCACAAGGTGCTTGCAGATTACTAAAATGTCGTATGGCTTGGACAAGATATATTATGTCCGCAGGCAGTGGTACAGGTCTTGCAGTTGCCTTTAATGCACCTTTGACTGGTATAATTTTTGTTATAGAAGAAGTGCAAAAAAAAGTTACACCTATGCTATTATTAACAGCGGGTTGCTCAGTAACAACAGGTGTTCTTACTTCAAATGCAATTGCTCTACTTTGGGGTGGCAACGGATATTTGTTTGATTTTGGGTCTTTCCCTGACAAATTTGCACTAGGCAATATTTGGATGCTTGTAGTATTAGGTATAATTATTGGTCTTGCTAGTGTTGGCTTTAACTATTTAATACTAAATTCGGGCAAAATTATCCCTAAAAAAATACCGCAATGGTTTAAATTAGTGTTTGCCTTTTTATTGTGTGGCAGTGTTGGTCTTGCATGGGTAGATACTGTTGGTGGCGGACATTCTTTGATAATGGGCATTGGTAATGGAGAGTTCGTTTGGTGGTTATTAATCATTATGCTTGTAGTCAAACTGATACTTATACCAATATCGGTACACAGCGGAGCAACAGGTGGTTTATTTATCCCTATGCTTACAATAGGTGCTTTAATTGGTGGCTTATTTGGCAACTTGTTTACTCTTGCAGGCTTAGATAAATCATTATTCCAACTTTTAATTGTAATTTCAATGTCAGCCTTTTTTGGAGCATGTGTTAGGACACCTATAACCGCAATGGTGTTAGTAATGGAAGTTACAGGGTCTTTCCACTCTTTCCTATTTACAGGCATTACAATATTTATTGCAACTTTGGTTGCAGAATTCTTTAAAGTTCCTGCTTTATATGATGCACTATTAGACAGAAATGTTGAACAAGAAAGAGAAGGCAAAAAACAAAAACAAATAAGTTTTAAAGTAAAAGTTGAACAAAATTCTTTTGCAGATGGCAAATTGATAAAAGATTTATTATGGCCACCAGAATGTGCAGTTAAAACAATTACTAAAGATGAAGAAAGTATATTAGCAAGTGCAGAAACAAAACTTGAAGGTGGGGATTTATTACTTATAAAAGCAAAAACATATAATCCTGACGAAACAATGGAATATGTAGAAAGACTATTGAATGAATAAAATCAATGTTATTATAATTTTTAAATATTGTTACAAATAAATGATATAACATTACAATAAACATAAAACTACCCTCTGTTAAACAGCAGAGGGATATTTTTTATTTTTAAATAATTAATTATATCAAAATAATTATGCTAAAATATTTACTTTAATGATAAATTTTGAAGTAAGGCAATATATACTCGTCAAGATATTTCAGTATTGAACCTTGTTATTTTTAGAATATCTAAAAAATAATAGTCGCAAAAGATAAATTTTGCGACTATTTTATTTTTAAAGTGTATGTTTTTGTTTGTCAATTACTCTTCAGGAGTTTCTGTTTCCTCATTATTATCTGTTTCAGGAATTACAGGTTGTTGTTCGCCATTATTATCTGGAACTTCTGGCTTAGTTTGCTCACCATTATTATCTGGATTTTCTGTTTCTCCATCGCCATTGTCTGGTATTTCTGGTTGGTCAGGTTCTGTTTCCCCACCACCTGGAACTTCAATTTCTGTTAAAACTAAATCTACTTCAACTTCTTCTCCATTCTCATGACAAATAATTTTGATTTCAGATTTTTCATTTCCCCATTTATAAGGTCCACGTTTTACGACTTTATTCCATTGTTCTACGGTTCCAGTAAAACTGAAATTAATAATAACATTTCCTGTTGGAATATCTTCGTCTGCCTCATTTTTAACTGTTTCAGGTTTTCCTGCTCTTCTAAAAGCACCTTCATCAATAGTGTCTAATGTTGCTGGCAATCCTACTTCAGTTAAATTTTTACATTCTTCAAAAGCAAATTTACCAATATATTTTACACCACCAAGAATACTAATTTGTTTTAACCCACTCAAAGCAAAAGCATAATCTTCTATTCTTGTTAAATTTTGATTTAAAGTAATGTCACTTAATTTTGAAGTTGAACTAAATGCTTTTTTACCTATTACTCTTAAACTACTTGGAATATTAATTTTATTTAAAGAAGTACATTTCTCAAAAGCACTTTCCTTAATTTCTGTAACAGGACCATTTAATTCAACAACAGTTATACCAGTACAACCAAAGCATAATCCGTTGCTTACAGTTGTCAATTGTGATGACAAAATAATTTTTTTCATTTTAGTACAATTGTTAAACACATAATCACCAAGAGAAGTAACTGTATCTGGAATTGTAATTATACTTTCAATTTTAGTTTGCTTATCTGTAGGCACATTAATTTTTTTATTAGATAAAACGATTAGGTTTGTGCAACTATCAAAAGCCTCTTTACCAATTGAAATTGTATCCTCTGAAATTTGAAGATATTTTAAACCAGCACAACCTTGGAATGCTTGTTCGCTAATATCAGTAAGGCTATTTGGAAGAATTACATTTTCTAACTTAGTACATTTCCTAAATGCACCAATACCAATAGAAGTTAACTTGTCAGGAAACTTAATATTTTCAAGTGCTGTAGTATCCGTAATAAAAGTAGAATTGCCCATTTTTTCTAATGCAGAACAATTCATAAAAGCAGAATCACCTATCCTTTCTAATGAAGAAGGGATTACAATAGTTGCTAAAGTATCACAACCTCTAAAAGCACCGTCACCAATAGTTGTTAAATTATTACCATTGATAATAACCTCTTGCAAAGCATTAAATCTTGGATAATTAGTCTCTGACTGATGATATACAGAAAATACTCCACTAGCAATTTCCTTAACAGGCACACCATCAATATCATCATCAACTACTACCTTATTATATTTTTCAGCAACTCTTGCATCTGTCAAAATATAATATGTACCATCACTGCTAAGTTCATAAACCAATCCAGAAGTAGGTTTTTCTTCTTTTTTTTCATCATTAACCTCTTCTTCAAATTCATTATCTAAATCAGGAATTGGTGTTTCAACTTGCACTGCGTTTTCATTTTCTTTTTCCGTATTACTTGCTGGGTCTTTGCACGCAACAAGGGTAAACACGGATAATGTCATAATAACTATTACAGCAATTAAAACAAACACTTTTTTCTTTGTCATAACATTCCCCTCAAATTTATAATAATTTGCTAAAACTTGCAAAATTTATCTTTTGCAAAGTAAAATCTAGTATCCTCTTAACCCATTTTTTTGATTTGGGGATACTTTGGTATTTACATTATATAATAAAAAAATTACAAAATCAATCTTTTTACATAAAATTTAACTTTACTCCCTATTTTAGTAAAAATCAGTCTAGCAACTTTCATTTTTTAGCCAGTTGTTGTCGCTTTATTTTATAAACCTTAAAAAAATATTTATTTGCTCAAATCTCTAAATATTTAATTGTATTCTTTTAACTTTTTCCAACAAATTTACTCATATTTTTTAAATAATAGCGATTTTTGACACGTTTTTATAAAAAATAACAGTGCCTTAACACTGCTATTTTAAATTGTACTTTTTATTAATATGCTCTTGCAAAATATATAACTTTTAAATCTTCCTCTTTGCACTGTTTACCACAGCAAATACATTTATCCCCAACTAGTGTTTGGTCAAAAGGCATAACCCTTGCAGTAGCCTGATACAATTCCTTAATTTTTGCTTCACATTCAGGGCAACCACACCACATAGTTTTAACAAAGCATTTGTTATCCAAAGCCTCTTTCATTTCGTCCAATGTGCTACAAGTAACAATATGACTATCCATAAAGGCTTTTGCCTTATTATACATATTAATATGTACTTCATCTAAAAGTTTCGTTACTACAGCAGCAATGTTATCCCTTGCCGCCTCTATTTTTTCAAATGTATCACGACGTACAATTTGTACAACACCATTTTCAATATCTCGTGGACCTTGCTCTACTCTTAAAGGAACTCCTTTCATTTCCCATTCATTAAACTTCCAACCAGGAGTATTATCTGTAAAGTCTTTTTCTGCACGAATGCCAGCAGCCATTAACTCTTTATACAATTCTTCTGCCTTTTCAATAACCCCCTCTTTATGAGATGCTACCGGAATAACTATTACTTGAATAGGAGCAACTCTTGGAGGTAACGCAAGTCCTCTTTGGTCGCCATGAGCCATAATTAAAGCACCAATTAATCTTGTTGAAACACCCCAACTAGTTTGGTATGGGAATTTTAATTCGCCATCTTTATCAAGATACTTAATTTCAAATCCTTTTGCAAAGTTACAACCTAAATCATGTGAAGTACCTGCTTGCAAAGACTTTCCGTCAAGCATCATTGCTTCCATACCATAAGTTGCGTTAGCACCTGCAAATTTTTCCTTTTCTGTCTTTTTACCTGTAAGCACAGGAGTTGCAAGTACATTTTCCATAAATTCTGCATAAACATTAAGCATTTTAAATGTTTCTTCCTCTGCCTCTTCGTGAGTGCGGTGCAAAGTATGACCTTCTTGCCACAAAAATTCACTTGTTCTTAAAAAAGGTCTAGTTGTTTTTTCGCAACGGAAAACATTTGCCCATTGATTAATAAGCACTGGCAAATCACGATAACTTTTTACCCATTTTTTATACATTTCGCAAATAATAGTTTCGCTTGTAGGTCTTACAACCAATTTTTCCGGCAACTCTTCCTCACCATAATGAGTAACCAAAGCAACTTCTGGTGCAAAGCCCTCAATATGCTCTTTTTCCCTTGTCAAAAAACTATAAGGAATCAACATAGGAAAATATGCGTTTTTATGACCTGTTTCTTTAAACCTTTTATCTAACTCTTTTTGAATATTTTCCCATATAGCATAACCATAAGGACGTATAACCATACTTCCTTTTACTGGACCATAATCTACAAGTTCAGTTTTTAATACCACATCGGTATACCATTGAGGAAAATTTTCGTTAATATCTGCTATTTCCTGTACAAATTGTGCATTGTTTTTCTTTGCCATCTTTATATCTCCGTCAAATTCTTTTAACTTTGTTTATTTATTATATACATTTTAGTATAAAATTGCAAGTTATTTGTATCTTAATATTAATTTTAACTACAAATAAAGTCATTTATTTTATCACAAATACAATTTTTATCTTAATTGCTTTGGTAAATTGCAATATGTTTCCCCAATATTGTTTATTGTATTGTTTTTGTTTACACCATGAAAGTCACTTCCACCTGTTGCAAACAAACCAAATTGTTTTGCTATTTTTTCAAACACTTCTATTTTATCTGGTGTATGAGTAGGATAATAAACTTCTAATCCATCTAACCCATACGGCTTTAAACCTTCTATTAAAGGAATTAATTTTTTTGTATTATATAGTTGCAATGGGTGAGCAATAACTGCTTTTCCACCACTTGCCTTAATTTCCTGCACCGCTTTTAATGGGGAAATTCTGTTGCTAGGCACATAAGCCAAACTATTTTCGCCTAAATATCTATCAAAAGCCTCTTGAATAGAGGACACATATCCACCCGCCTTTAAGGCAACAGCAATATGACTTCTACCAATATTGACTTTAGGTAATTTTTCAATATCAATATTTATGTTAAACCTTTTTAGTTTATCCAAAATCTTGCCCGCTCTTATTATTCTTTGTTCTAAAAGGTCATTTAACAACTCAAGCAAAACTGGTGAATTATGGTCTATATCATATCCCAAAATATGTATTGACATTACACTATAGGCAGAGATTTCTATCCCCGGGACTACTTTTAGTCCAATTTGGTTACCATACAATATCGCATCATTTACACCACTAACAATATCATGGTCGGTTATTGCAACACAGTCTAAGCCCTTAAACTTAGCAAGGTCCATTACTTCGCCAACAGTCATAGCACCATCGCTATGCGTAGTGTGTATATGTAAATCGCTTTTAATAATAGGCATTTTACCTTGCATTATATCCTCCCACTTTTTACTTTGCGTAAAACAACTGCTTGTACTTATTTGTCTTTAAAATTTAAATTAACTATTCAAAAATCGCTATTAAATCATTTTTTATTTAATATTCAATTAATTTTTAGTCAACCTATTAATTATTTCTTCCTTTGTAGGAACTCTTCCATTTTGCAAAATCCATAACATAATTTTGCCAAGCAACTCGCCTACTTCCTTGCCACAATATCCTAAACTTAGCAAATCATTACCATTAATAGGCAAATCTTTTATAGTAAAAGGCATATTGTCATTTATCATTTTATTCTTTAAATCTATTAATTTTTGTGTGGCACTATCATCATAATTATTAGGATTAGTTGCCATACCATCTGCTCGCCTTAGCATTATAAAATCGTCAAAGTAATCTATATTGTCTGCAATAAAAACTCTGCATTTGGACATTCTTGTTTTTCCATCAACATTAAACATATGTATTTTAACAAGTCTACTTATTATTTGGGTGTCATTTTGAGAAAACTTAAGTCTTGTCAAAATATCCTTTGCCATATCGCTACCAACAATTTCGTGAGTATACATATTGCCATATTTATTATAAAGTTCCGCCTTTGCAATATCATGAAGCAACCCTGCCATCATTAATCTTGGAGGCAAATAATCTATAATTTTTAATGTGTGATTATAAACATCATACAAATGGTACTTTGGATTTTGTGGCATACCTATCATTAAATTAATTTCAGGTATTATATATTCCATTGCACCAATATCCACTAACATTCTAATACCATCGCTAGGATTTACACCATTGTTTTTGCTGTTATACTTAAAAACACCTTCAAAAATCGCTATTAATTCGTCTTTTATCCGCTCTTTAGATATATCTTTTAGCATAAACGAATACTTTTTTGCGTCCTTTAAAGTTTCAGTTTCTATACCAAAACCTAACTGCACATAAAACCTTACTAGCCTCATAATACGCAAAGCATCTTCACTTAAAGTAACATCACGCACAGCACGTAAAACTTTGTTATTAATATCTTGCACACCACCTACTAAATCTATAATTTTATTTTCAATTATGTCATAGTACAAAGCATTGCAAGTAAAATCTCGTCTTAAAGCATCTTCTTTTATGTTATCAGTAAAAATACATTTTGCTGGTTTATGGTCACCTTTTTTTAGTGGGTAACTATCCTGTCTAAAAGTAGTATATTCAAACTTAATATTATCCACCTTAATAACCAAAGTACCTGTCCTTTTGTAGGACGCAACAATTTTATAGTTAGTTCCCAAAAGCAACTCCTCTACCTTTTGAGGAAGTAATTTGCTTGTAATATCATAATCGCTTACCGGATAGCCTAAAAGACTATTACGTACAGCGCCACCAACTATATACAAAGGTGCAAAAGGTTTAAATATTTCTGCTAGCCTAAAAAGGCTTTCTGGAATAATACTTTTTAACATTAACTCTCCACTATACAATTATTTTATATAAACAGATGGTGACAATACGCAAATATCCTTAAGATTACGATAATTTTGAGCATAGTCTAAACCATAGCCAATAACAAACTCGTCAGGTATAACCTTTCCGTTATAATCTGTTACAATATCAACCTCACGCCTTTCTGGTTTGTCTAGCATTGTAACAACTTTTAAGCATTTAGGCTCACGCACCATTAACAATTCAGTCAAACTTTTAATAGTTCTTCCGCTATCAATAATATCCTCAACTATCAAAACATTTTTGCCCTTAATATTTTCGGATAAATCTTTAATGATTTTAACATCTTTGCTTGAAGTAGTACTATTGCCATAACTAGATAGCACCATAAAATCAAACTTAACATCAAGTTTAATCTCTCTTACTAAATCACTAAAGAAAATACAGGACCCTTTTAAAATACAAACCACTATAAGTTCTTCACCCAAAAAGTCTTTTGTAATTTGCTCTCCTAAATTTTTTACTATAGTTGCTATTTCTTCTTTTGGTATAAGCACTTTTTCAATATCGTTGCACATTTTCTTTTCTCCTACGTATTTATTTATCTTATCTTAATTGCTTATTAAATTAATTTTGTAAATCTTTTTACTTGTATCAAGCAGTTTTGCTTTTTCTGCTATCTCTACCCCACACACGCAAAGTATGTCATTACCATTTGCAATAACGGGCAGCCTATCCCTAAACCTAAGTGGTACTTTTTTATCAGTCAAAAAATCACCCAAACTTTTACTGCCACCACCAAACTTTGCTATCCTATCGCCATTTTGCCTTTGCCTAATAACAAGACTATCTAAATCAAAATCATCTACTGCAATATACAAAGTTTTGTTTATTCCTGCACTATCATTTAAATTGTTTTTGCAAAAATCATTAACCTTTTGCACTACTAATTCAAACCCACTTATTTCAAAAAATCCCTCTGAAAATCGGTATTTTACTATAGGATAATCATTTTTTTTGGTAATTACTACTCCATCTTTTTCTTTATACACAGTAGTGTTATACGGCATATCTAAACTGCCCATTTTGCCACATACAGCAAAGTCAATTATGCTTTTTATATGCCTTTCCTCAATATCCGCAACCACACCTAAAAGGCTAAAACCCCTTCGTATCATTTCCGCTTGTATGACAATATGTCTACCTTTTAAGTCGCAGTAAACACCATCATTTTCTAAACACAATGCAGGAGTATTTTGGTCAATAAAATCCGCTATCTCTTTTGCTCTTTCGGCTAACTTGATTAAATTTTTATCAATTGCAGGATAAACTTTTTTTATACTAGGCAATATTTGATTACGGATAAAATTGCGGCTATAATTATTGTCCTTATTTGTACTATCCTCGCAAAACTCTATTTTATTTTTATCAACATACTCCAAAATTTCTTGTTTAGTAGTAAAAAGCAAAGGTCTTAAAATATGCCCATCTTCAACAGACATACCTTGTAAGCCATCAATGCCCGTACCCCTTGCAATGTGCATAAACACACTTTCCGCTTGGTCTTGTGCATGGTGAGCCGTTGCCACTGCACTAGCATACTGTTGCACTGCAGCCTCAAAAATTTTATGCCTTAATATACGTGCAGCCTGCTCTATTGTATAGCCGTTTTCTTTTGCAAAGCCAATTGCATCTACATCATATTTTTTTAACTCTATACCATACTTATCCGCATAGCATTTTACAAAATCGCTATCTCGTCTGCTTTCTTCCCCTCTAATATGATGGTCTATGTTAATAATCAAAAAACTATCTTTGGGGCGATTTTGCCTAAACCACTCCAGCATAGCCATACTATCTACCCCACCACTTACCGCAAGTGCAATAACAGGATATGTATTTATAATAGAAACAATATGCGATTTTATCATATTTCTATTATATAACTATTTAATGATTTTTGCAAGGATTTATATTATTTAAAAATTTTAATTTATAATAATATAAAAAAGCATAACCCCAAACTGAGTTATGCTTAATTTTAACTTGATTTTTTACAAAAACCAACTTTATTTTTTATTATAAATTTTAGCAACAATAACTGTGCTATCATCTTTTGCACCACCTGCTGTTGCTTGGTGCAATATGTCTTCTGCCAGTTGTTCAGGATTAGTGCTTGGGTTATTTATAATAATGTCACAAATACTATCTTGACCTAAATAGTCAGATATTCCGTCAGTAAACATTACCATAATATCCCCATCCATAACAATGTGCCTATCCGTATAAGGTTTTGCTTCCTCTACAATACCCAAAGGCAATGCCCCACCGCCTAACAAATAGCACTTGTTGTTTCTGATAAGCAAACTTTGCGTTCCACCCAACTTGATTATATCAATTATTCCAGCAGTCAAATCCACCATTGCCAAGTCTATGCAAGTAAAAGTTTCGCTATTGTAAGTAGCAAGTATTTTGTTAATTAATGATAGTATAGCATTGTTATTAAAACCAGCCTTATAAAAGTTTTCTATCATACCTATTGTAGAGGTGGAATTAAAGTTTGCAACCTCACCACTACCCATACCATCACAAAGCACTAGCATAAACTTATCATACGCAACCTTTTGTATGCTAAAAGTATCCCCGCTAGCCCTGCTACCATCCATTGCACAGGTTGCTACACCATACGTTATTGCATATTGAGGTGCTTGCTTTAGTGTTACAATATCAAACCCGGATATTTTGGACGGACTGCAGTCTACCACCTCAAAAACACCTTTTAGCACTTTGGATACCACATTTGGCAGTGCAGATTTGGAACTATCTTTTCGCCTTACAGTAAGAGTTACACCATACACACCATTTTCGCCACTAACAACTATATCACGGCAAACAATGTTAAAATAATAAAGTTCGGTAATTATACTTTGCTCACTTTCCGTATCAAAAAATACTGCACTTCGTATTTCTGTACCCAAGGACATAAGCATGGCACTTAAACTTTGCATTTGCTCACCCAAAATAATCCTACCAGCACCAATTTGATTTTTCCTATACAAAAACTTAACTAATTTTTGAGATTTATCCAAAACAAGATTAATAAGCGAATCTTGCTTAGTGCACCTACTTTGCAAAAATGGCGATAAATCGTCCTTTGTTACAATACCATTGTACATTGCCTTATCTACTATATCTTTTATTGCAAGTGTAGTATCACCACCCAGCATAGCCGAGCAAAACTTAAAATTAGGGCATTTGGAGCAATGTTCCACAGCAATTTCACCAGCAAGTTCCAAACTATTATTTGCAGTAACAACCAGTTCCGTACCGCCTAAAACCCCACCTATTTCCGCAAAAACCTTTGCCATATCACTTAGTTTTTTGCTTGTTTCTTGCCTATTTCGTAGCACAACTGAATGTTCTGCATTTTGACTTGTTCCCCCGCCAAACAAATGAACAAAGTGTTCTTTTGCATTTTTTGGTATAAGCAAAAATACTATCATACCAACAGCAACCGCTATAATATGAAAATAATCGTATTTGCCAAACGCGTTAAAATACATACCAACAAAAACGTCGCCTATTATAAAAGCAATTGCAGAAATATAAATGTTGCTTTTTGCAAAAAGCAAGGCAAAAGCCACGCAAAGCACAAGTCCGCCCGCTATCATAATATTGCCACCCTCAAGTCCAGCGCCAATACCAAGCACAACCGCACCAACAAACCCAACCCCAATTTTGCCAGAAAATACAAGTATCATAAGTGCAAAGGTAGAAATAAGGTAAAATGGCTTAAACCCAAAAATATCTATAGCAAAAAGCCCTATAGATAGTGCAACAACCAAAGTGGCAAGTCCAAAAAGTTCGTCTTTTGCCAAGTGATATTTTGCACCCCTAACAATTACTGCATAAAGTGCAATAGTTGCAGTGTAAGTGAATATTTGAGATATAATTACCGCACAAACAGCATGCACAAGTTGCCCTGTAGCGGTAAGATTAAACAAAATAACTGGCAACTGGCAAATTAAAGCATATAGGTTTGTTTGCAACATTTTCATAGGTCTTAACAAAAATTGATGCAACATTCTTGCCGCTATAAAAACAACAGCCGGCAAAACAGCAATAACAAACCTAGATACACTAAACCCAGTAACTATGCTAGACAAAATATATCCGACTGACAATAAAAAAACGTTTTCTCTGCAATAAACCAAGCCTACAAATAAACCTAGAGTAAAAGGTGTAAGTCCTGCACTTGATTTTGCAAAATTAAGCAAAATCATCATGGCAAAATAGCCTACATACTTAGCAATTTCCAACAGCAGAGTTTTTCGGTCTAAAGTATGCCTAGCCTCCCTGTACTTAAAGCCGTTTACTCTTTTTTTGCCATTATGTATAGGTAATTTTACCTCTTGCGTACCAATATCCTCAATTAATAAATCGTCTTTCATATACTTTACCTCAAATAGTGAATTCTTAAAAATAATACCAAAATTTAAGGCAAAATAAAATATTAATCTGTCAAAAGAACTATAGTATTTTTCTTTTTTTGTAATAAATTATCAAAAACAAAATTGCAATTAATAGACTTTTTCAACTTATCCTTATATATTTTGTAATATATATTATTTTTTCTATTAATCATTATTGTTATTATTAAATACATTTTGTAAAACAAAAATCACTCTGCTTACCACAGAGTGATTTTTTATTTTATATTAATATCAACACTAATTATTCAGCAGTTTCTTCAGTTTTCTCTTCCACTACGTCAGTTTTGTCTTCGGTAACAACTTCTTCTGCAGTTTCCTCAGCCTTAACTTCTGCCTCTTCTTCAACAACTGGAGTTTCCTCTACTACTTCCTCAGTTTTCGCCTCAAGAGCCTCTTGAGTATCTACTGGCATAACAACTGGCTCTACTTCTACTGCTTGAGTATCATTAGCAGCATTTTCAACTACCTCAGTATTTTCTGCACCTTCAGCAGTAACTTCTGTCTCCAAAGTCATTGCGCTATCGTCCCCATTACCAAGACGTTTTGCGTTTAGTTCGTCAAGTATTCTTGTGTGCTCTTTGTCAGTAAGTTCATACTTAAGCATTGGGATAATTGACAATACCATACCAATTGCAGGAGGGATAGATACTAGGAAGAACATAATCATAGCAAAAGTTCTATATTCTTCAGCAAAAGTAACAAGACCAGAGTTTAGTGCTGAGTTCATACTAGTAATAGCATCTGTCTCATAACCAACTATCATATAGCAAAGACCTTGTATCATAACAGCAATACCTGCTGCAAGTTTTGTAAGGAATGACTGACCAGAGAAGAATACACCATCTGGACGAGTGCCGTTTTTGTGCTCTTCGTAGTCTACGCAGTCTGCTATCATCATTGACTGCAATACCATAATAAATCCTACACCAGCACTTGCAAGTAAGAAAGCAATTGCAAGTAAAATAATAGGAACACCACCCAAAGTAGTTGGGAATATTAAATATAGTACAAATATTAATGCAAACGCAACACCAGAAACAATGTTCATCACATTAAATATAGTCTTTTTCTCAAACTTTTTGCAAAGGATAGGAGTTAAAGCCATAGCGCCAAATTGACCGCCAAATACACCAATAGCAATAGGACCATATTGTAACAAGATATTTTTAACAAAATCTGCAGTTGCACCATTGTTACCAAAATACATTGTCATAAGTGGCATTGCTAGGATAAGCAACAATTGGAATGGACTTCTAATAATACCAGAAATTAAAATTCTGCGGAAAGGTTTGTTACCCCACATAATTTTAAAGTTATCAATGATACCTCTCTTCTTTTCCTCTTCGCAGTCCACTCTTTCTTTTGCAAGTGCTGCACATTGGAATAGAATTGTACCAATAATAGCAAGTACGATAGCAACTATAATAAATGCTAATTGCAAGTTTTTAGCAACTTTATCAGAACCACCAGGTAGCATATTTGCCAAAGCCTGAGCAATTGGAACCATGATAAATCCTAAAGCACCACCAATACCCGCAACCATTCTTGCAAGTGATAAAAGATTAGTACGTTTAGACTCATGTGCTGTCATACGAGATGCAATACCCCAAAGAGGAATATCCGCTGCAGTATACAACATACCCCAAAGGATATACGAAATACCTGCCCAAGCAATTATCATAACATTAGCACCAACACTGTTTGATTTACTATAAATACCATTAGCAAAACATAGTATAGTACCTATCATAATAATGACTGGCATAAAAATCAAATACGGTCTGCACTTACCCCACTTGCTTTTTGTTTTATCTACGAAAGTACCCATCATTGGGTCATTAATTGCGTCCCATACACGTGCTATTGCCATAATAACAGAAATAGCCATTGCAGGAAGAGCAATAACATTGCTGAAATAGAATGCTAAGCCAGAACTAATAATACCATAAATGATATTCTGACCAGCCATACCAATTAAGTAGCCATTGCGCTCTTTCGCAGTATAAGAAAGAGGGTCATTTTCTACTTTTTTTCTTACTTTTGCCATAACTTCACCCTTTAACCTTATTATAATTTAAAAAGTTGATATTAATCTAAATCTTTAAAAAATTACAAAGTAAGTATATCATATATTTTATTTATATTCAATATTTTTTTTAAAATTAAACATACATTTTACACAATTTTTTTTATTACCATAAATTATAGCCAGTTTGTTTCTTTAATTTTTAAATATGTTACCTTTCTACCATTTTTTACCATAGCCATACCTTGCTTATTGATAAACCAAAGTATTGACTTTTTTAATAAACTTTGTTATATTTATTATACTCAAAAACAATTAAATTAAAAAAGGATTATTATGTTACCCCTAAACGAATTACACAAAATTTTAACAGACAATAATATAAATGTATCTGAATTTACACCACAAAATATTTGCAAAATTTATGGCAGCAACTTGAATAACGAAAAAGTATTATCCCTTTTGCAAGAAATGGTGCTTGCAGTAATAGACTTTGATACTCCGCTTTATGACATATTGGCATACGCAGACGATTTTGAAAAAGATTTGAATTTGGAAGAAGGCACAACTTTTGTTTGTGATATATTGTATATAGTAATATCTAATATGTTAGTATGTAAGGAAAATGCAGACCGCCTTATGGACTTGATAGAAGATGCCGACATTTTGGACGCATACAATGCACTAATGCAAGATTACAAACAATTTTTATCCGAAAAGCAAATAAACTTGCTAAAGGAACTTGCAAAAAACACTTTTGATAGTGCTGTTTTGGTGTGATATTAGACTATAAATCGCAAATAAGTTCTGTCATCAAAAGATATATCACCTATCTTAACACCCTTAGTACTACATAATTCGCTTATACATAAAATATCTTTTTTTAATAACTTTTTTAATTTTTCTTCACTTTTTTCTAAAGTGTTTTCTATGACGGGATAACCATCACTACACATGATTATTTCGTCTTTTTTCTTTATCTTTTCTATTTTAATAAAACTTTCAATAATGTCCGTTCCATTAATACAAGGATAACCATTTTGATTGTTAAAATTTGCAAAGTTGTTTGCTTGATTTATTAAATCATTTATTATTGCTTGCCTACCAATATCATTTTGTCTAATTTCACTTATAGAAACACCATTATTAAGAGCATTTTTAATAATTTCTGCCCTTTTTTGTGATAAAACTTTATCTGCATTTTTTATAATTTTATATGTTTTCCCATTAACTGAATATGCACAGTCGCCATACAAAATAATTTCTTCTCTTTGCAAATTGCAAATCAATATTGAAGCCGCTGGAGTATCAAGATTTTTAATATCTAAACTTTTAACACTTTCTTTGAGAAAGTTATTAATAAATGTTAAAATTTCTATTGGAGTGTCTTTGGGATTAACCTTTTTTAAGGCTTCTTTTATTTTTTGCATTGCAAATCTTCCGCTAGAGATTCCTTGTATATTTCCACTTTTTTTTGATGTTGCCCCATCAATTACCGCTACAAAGGAATTATCAATATAATAGCCATCTTCATTTGCTTGTTCCATACCAGTTTTAGCAATTGTAAAACTTTCAATTAATTTCATACAATATCCCCATTATTTAAATAATTAATAAACAAAGCCAAAGTTCCAGTAGAGGTAGGAACAGACTTATAAAACTTGCCTTTTATAGTCATTCCATCAGGTGATATATATATTTCTTTTAACTCCTCTTTTTTTATAAAAAATATTTTATATCCATCTACTTTATAACCTAAATCCGTTTTCTCAAACATTCTTTGCATTTTAGAAACACCTTTTAAATATGCTTGTTTCAATTCATTACTTGTCACATTTATTTTTGTATAAAAGAATAACTGAGGCTTACCGCCTTCAACCAATTCTCTATAAAAGCCTAAAACACTATTAAAAGATAATTCTGAAAAAATTTCACTTTCCTTTTGATTATAATTTTCTAATTTTTCAAGTCTAAGTTCGTCTTTAATTTCATTTTTAATTGCATTAACAATTCCTTGTTTAGTCAATTCTAATTTTTCATTTAACGCGTATTTACTTTTAAGTGATGCCCCAACACTTGTTTGCATAGTGTTTTTTGCTATGGAAACTTTTTTATGCCTAAAAACAAAAACAATATGCCCATCTATTGTTTCAATAAAACCATTAAATCCAATATGATTTGATAATTTAGACTCCTCTAAACTTTGCAAAAATGGACCATACGCAAATAACTCTCTAATAGTTAATCCATCAACTTTAAAATCAATTGCTCGATTAGTAAGCAAAGAATTATAATAATTAGTACGCGAAAAATTAAGTTGTACTTTATTATCTTCTTGACTAATACCACAACAACGAATATTCAATTGATTATAAGTATTTGAAAAATCATGTGCTTTATATATCTCGCTAATTTTCTTTTCTACTATTTCTGGCAGTTGATAAAATTTATCTTTGTTATCAACAATATTTACTTCTTTATTAACAAAAGATACTATTTCTGTAATAGGTATTTTATATTCATCTTCTTGATTATTATATTGCTTATAATTACATTTTGTGTTTTTTCTACCAATTTTTGAATTTTTTGAATTTATATTCCTATATGTTACAGGAGTAATCGTTGAATAAATACTCAACAACTCATTATAATCCTCTTTCAATTTTTCTTTATCTTCTTTACGCAACTTTATTGCTCTTACAATTATATTGGTTATTACATTTAAAATAAACACAGCAATAACGGCAGAAAACACTTTTAAATCAAAATAAGAATTAAAGTCGTATTTTTTAGGTAAAACTAAAGTAAGTATAATACACAAAGCAAACGCAAATACATTTACTAACATATAAATAAAATCTTTACTTGTAAAAAGTTTCCCTAAAATTATCTTGTTTCTCTTTTTTTGTTTTATAATTTTATAATCTTTTTCCATTTTTATTAAATATCTCCAACTGATATAAATAAATAATATCATTAAATCTTTTATAAGTCAATATTGATTTATTTTTAAAACAGACAAAACAAAAAATACTGAGGAGTTCCTCAGTATTTTTTGTTATTAATTGTAATCAACATTATTTTTATCAAAAATCTTATCGTCTAAAAATTCTTGTATTGTCATATCAAAAGCATCAACAATTTTATAAAGTGTTGTTAAGGTAATGGTTTTATTTTTTCTGCAAATATTCTATCCATTGCTCCATGTGCTATACCTGACTTTTGTTCGAGTTTATATTGGGTAAAATCTTTTTCATTCATTAATTTAATTATTCTACGAGCAACTGCATTATTTATTGTCATTAACAACCACCTTTTCATGTTTTATATAAAACAAAAAATGTTAATTGACTAAATCATAAATTATGAAACATAAAAAAATTAAATCAAATTATATGCCTTATTCTATTTATCTTTAGTCTTATTACCATTATAGCAAAAATAATTTACCAATATATACCTTTAAAAAGGTGTCTTTGTAAATACACCTTTTTAAAGCCGTAGTTTTAATAATACTTTTGGTATAATGTTTTTAACACTTACATTAGGAGAAATATTTTTATGTACAAGCAAATAGCACTAATTGGAAGTCCATTTATATTCCAATACAACAACATTGATGAGCAACTAAAAAATTATTTAGAAGAAGAAATAAAAAATGGGTGTTCTCACTTTTTAGTAGGAAACCTTTATGATTTTGATAATAAAGTTTTTGAGATTTTTAGAAAATTGAAAAAAGACTATCCTCAAATACAAATAACCCAAGTAGTTAACGAATATAATGCGTATAACTACAAAGTAAAAAATTATAGCAGAGTATACGAAACAAATTACTTGTTTTTAGAATTAGAAGAAATTGATATGACTGGTAACTTATTAGAATTACACAAGTTTATGGTAGATAACTCTGATAAAATAATAAGTTGTTACAACACTGCAAATGATATTCCTTTTATGGAAATATTTAATTACGCAATATCTAATCAAAAAGAGATTATAAACTTTTTTGAATTTATTTAAAATTGCCATCTTTGCAATTTACTATCCATTTTTGATAGTTTTTTGCATCTTTTTAAACTCTCTACACTATACTTAAACAAGCATAGTGTAGGTTTTTTCATCAAAAATTTTCCCCTTTAAATTATAAAACCCCAACAAAAAACTTTTAAATAAATTAAATACAACTACTATTTTAGGGAACTTTTTGACATATTTTATGTCAAAAAGTTCCCTAAAATTTATTTATGCAAAAAGGCTGAGTGGCAACTCAGCCTTTTTTGTTTTATATCAGTTTTGTTTTTTAGTTCATAACTACGGCAATTATTTTAACGTCCTTTCCGCCAATTGCTATTAAGCCATGTGGTTTTTCGCTATTATAATAAATTGTATCACCCGCGTTTAACTCCACAATATGTCCATCAATGCTTGCACGCATAGTACCTTCTAGCACGTAGTCCATTTCCTGCCCATTGTGCATACTTGTTTCTATTGGTTTGTTTTCCAAATCTTTATTATAAGGGATAGTAACAACAAATGGCTCTGCTTTTCTGTCACGCATATTGTATGCTAGGTGCATATAATTAAAACCATTATCACGGATAATAGGCATACCCTCACCTTTTCTTGTAACTGCAAAATGGTTAAGTTTTGCGCTATCGCCAGTAATAAGTTCTGTAATATTACAGCCTAATACATTTGCACAGTTGTACAAAAAGTTAAAAGTAAAATCTTTTTCGCCTTGTTCATAAATCTCGTACTCTGCTATTGTGCAGTCTGTTGCTTTTGCCATTTCCTCTTCGGAAACACCCATTAAATCTCTTAAACTTTTTAGTCTTAAAGCAACCTCTTTTAAATTATAAGATAACATATTATACTCCTAAACAAAGGGATATTTTTTAAATTTTTATTATTTTAATACCGATTTTCAAACTATTTTTTTAATCAAAAATCACTTTTTAAGCAAACTATGACCGCTCATTTCCTTTGGAATTGCAATACCCATCATCTCTAGCATAGTTGGAGCAATATCACAAAGTTTACCGCCGTCCATCAATTTGATATTTGTATTGTCATCTATTTTTATTAATGGAACAGGGTTTGTAGTATGTGCAGTAAATGGCTCTTTTGTTTGTGGGTCAAACATATAGTCTGCATTGCCGTGGTCTGCTGTAATTAGTGCTTGACCGCCTACTTGTTTAATAGCATTTAGCACTTTTTCAACACATTCGTCAACTGCTTTTACTGCTTTTTTAGCAGCATCTAAAATACCTGTATGACCTACCATATCGCAGTTTGCAAAGTTTAAAATCATAACATCATATTTTTTTGACAATATAACTTCAACTGCTTTGTCTGCAACCTCATAAGCACTCATTTCTGGTTTCATATCAAAAGTAGCAATTTTTGGGCTATCTATTAATATTCTATCTTCATTTGGGTTAGGTGCTTCAACACCGCCGTTAAAGAAGAAAGTAACGTGTGCGTATTTTTGAGTTTCTGCAATTCTAAATTGTTTTAAACCTTGTTTTGACAAATACTCACCCAAAGTATTATCGTAAGACTGTGGTTTGTAAGCAACGTTTAGTGCGTCATTAAAAGTAACGTCATACTGAGTCATAGATACAAAAGTTGGGGCTAAAAAGCCTTGCTTTCTTTCAAAACCAGCAAAGTCGTTATAAATAAATGAACGAGTAATCATTCTTGCTCTATCCGGACGGAAGTTAGCAAAAATTATGCTATCACCTTTGCCAACAGTTGCAACCGGTTTGCCATTGTTTTGTATAACTGTAGGAATAACAAACTCATCAGTTACACCATTATCATAACTTGCAGTAATTGCCTCCAATGCACTATTTGCAGTATTGCCAACACCATCTACTATTGCAGAATATGCTTTGTCAACACGTTCCCAAATATTGTCTCTATCCATAGCATAAAATCTACCGCTTATTGTAGCAATTTGACCAAAATTAATTTTTTGCATATACTCTACAGTTTCTGCAATAAATTGTTTGCCACTTGTTGGTGATACATCTCTTCCGTCAAGGAAAGCATGCAAATAAACATTATCCAAACCTTGTTTTTTTGCCATTTCTATAAGTGCAAAAATGTGTGTTAAGTGGCTATGAACTCCACCATCTGACAAAAGACCAAAAATGTGCAGTTTTTTGCCATTTTTCTTTGCGTTTTGGCATGCTTTAACAAAGGCTGGATTTTCAAAAAAATCACCATCATTAATAGATTTTGTAATACGAGTAAGTTCTTGATAAACTATTCTACCCGCACCAATATTTAAGTGTCCAACTTCACTATTACCCATTTGTCCATCAGGCAAACCAACAGACATACCACTTGCATCTAGACTTGTAGTTGGGTATTTTTTCATTAGGTCAAGTACGTAAGGGGAAGTTTTTGTAGAAATTGCATTGTTTTCCCCTTCCTTATTTAGTCCATAACCATCTAAAATAATTAGACCAGTAAATTTATTCATATTAGTATTTAACCACCTTAGAAAAATCTTCTGCTTTTAAACTTGCGCCACCAATTAAGCCACCATCAATTTCTGGCATAGCCATAAGTTCGCTTGCATTTTTTGGATTCATAGAACCACCATATTGGATACGCAATTTGTTTTCTGCACAATTTTTGCAATACAACTCTGCAACTTTATTTCTGATAATTGCTATTGTATCATTTGCCTCTTGTGCTGTAGCAGTTTTGCCAGTACCAATTGCCCAAATTGGCTCATAAGCAATTACAACTTTATCCAATTCGTCTTTGCTTACACCTGCCAATGCCTTTTCAGTTTGAGCCTCTAGCAATGTTTTGTAAACGCCAGACTCTCTCTCTTCCAAAGATTCACCTACACAAATGATAGGTTTTAAACCTTTTGCCAAAGCCTGTAAAACTCTTTTATTAACTGTTTCGTCAGTTTCACCAAAGTATTGACGGCGTTCGCTATGTCCAATAATGACATACTCAACACCCAACTCCAATAGCATATCTGCACTGATTTCGCCAGTAAAAGCACCTTTGTCTGCCCAGTGAACATTTTCTGCACCTAACTTAATGTTTGTGCCTTTAATCATTTCGCCTGCAGTTTGAATGTTTGTATATGGTACGCAAACTACGCACTCTGCTTTGCTATCTGCTACCAAAGGAATAAGGTCTGTTAAAAGTGCCTTAGTATCCTTAATTGTATTGTTCATTTTCCAGTTTCCTGCAATAATAGGTTGTCTCATTGTAAATTTCTCCTTAAAATGTGAATTTTTTATATATTAAATTTCTTACAAATATTATATATCTTTATTAAATTTGATAAAAAACAAATTTTGCTTTAAATCAATTTATATCCAAAGCACTTTTAAGATAAATTTTTCTTAAAAAACACTTTGGATATTTTTGTTTAGTTTATATTAGTTTTTGTCATTCAAGCAAGCAATACCTGGCAAAATTTTGCCCTCAAACAACTCAAGTGATGCACCACCACCAGTTGAAATATGGCTCATTTTATCAGCAAAGCCTAGTTGTGCAACTGCTGCTGCAGAATCGCCACCACCAATTATAGTAGTGCAGTCTTTTGCCTCTGCCATTGCCTCTGCTACTGCTACTGTACCTTTTGCCAAAATTGGGTTTTCAAATACACCCATAGGTCCATTCCATACAACAGTTTTTGCAGATTTAATAGCATCTGCAAACAATTTTGCAGATTTAGCACCAATATCCAAGCCCATCATATCGCTAGGAATATTCATTGCTTCTACTGTTGTAACTTCAATTTCGCTATCAATTGGGTTAGGGAAAGATTTTGCTGCTACAGTATCTACTGGCAAATAAATCTTTTTGCCAAGTTTGTCTGCTTTTGCAAGCATTTCTTTACAGTAATCTAGTTTTTCGTCATCAACCAAAGAATTACCAACATTGCCGCCTTGTGCTTTAATAAATGTATATGCCATACCGCCACCAATAATCAAAGTATCGCACTTTTCTAGCAAGTTATCAATAACTTTTAATTTGTCAGCAACTTTTGCACCGCCCAATACTGCAACAAATGGACGAACTGGTGCTTCCAAAGATTTTGCCATTACATTAAGTTCTTTTTCGATTAAGAAACCGCAAACGCACTCTTTTACAAAACCATACTCAGCAATACCTGCTGTAGATGCGTGTGACCTGTGTGCAGTACCAAAAGCATCGTTAACATAAATATCACAATACTCAGCAAGTTGTTTGCAGAAGTTTTCGTCTCTGCCTTCTTCCTCTGCGTGGAATCTTAAGTTTTCTAGCAATACGCACTCGCCTGCTTTTAATGCAGCAACTTTTGCTTTAGCATCAGGACCTACAACGTCTGTAGCAAAAGCAACTTTGCCATCTAGCAACTCATTTAATCTATCAGCAACTGGTTTTAAAGTCAATTTAACAGGGTCGCTCTTAAGTGCTTTGTCGATATATGCTTTAGTAGCAGACTCTCTTTCTGCCTCAGGTAGAGCCTCAACTGCCTTCTTTTCCTTTTTAGTTAATTTGATTTTTTCACTAAAAATGCTATGAGGTTTGCCCATGTGTGAGCATAGTATAACTTTTGCACCATTATCCATCAAATATTTGATAGTTGGTAATGCACCATTAATACGGTTTTCGTCAGTAATAACACCATCTTTCATAGGTACATTGAAGTCTACTCTTACAAGACATTTTTTGCCAGCAACATTTACATCTTTAATTGATTTTTTATTCATTATTAGGATTCTCCTTCCTTAATTAGATTTGTATGTTTAATGATTATAAACTTAAAATTATAATCAATAGTAGTATTATATCACCATTTGGTAATTTTTGCAAGATATTTTTTTAATTATACAACATATTTTTAGCAATTTTTTTGTAGAAAATATGTTGTTTTTTAACTTAACTAAAACTTTGTTAAATGTCCAGTTTGATTTAACTGCTCAAAATTGTGCTGTCTGTGGTATTCATAACAAATAATTGCAACAGAATTTGCAAGATTTAACGAACGTATATCACCTTTCATAGGTATGCGAATACACTTATCATAATTATCGTGCAATATTTCCTCTGGTATGCCTTTTGACTCTTTGCCAAACATAACATAAACATCTTCATTATAACTTACTTCTGTATGATTATGCTGAGATTTTGTTGAGGCATAAAATATTTGTTTAATATTATCTTTATTTCTGCTTAAAAACTCCTCATAATTTTTGTAAGTGCAAATATCGGCTAAATCCCAGTAATCAAGACCTGCTCTTTTTAAATACTTATCCTCAAAGGTAAAACCAAACGGCTCAATAAGGTGAAGTTTTGCTCCAGTAGCCGCACAAGTCCTTACTATGTTACCTGTGTTTTGAGGTATCTCCGGTTCTAATAAAACTATATGTATCATAAAAAACTCCTTTTATCCTGCGGTTATCAATTAATCAAAATTTATTGTGTTTACAATATTTATAAGTTGTTGTACACTCTCTACATGACAAACAGCCTCTTTTATTGGCTTAGAGCCTGCCATTCCTTTTAAGTAATAGCAAATTTGTTTTTTCATGTTAGAGTAAATGTATCTGTCTGAATAATACTCTTTTAAAATTTCTATTTGACTTAAAATATCTCTTTTTTTATCCACATTTTTAAAAATAGTAGCGATTTTTAGAGTGTTTTCTGCTATTTCTTTAAAAATTTGAGGATTACCTAATGCACCACGTGCTATCATTACTCCTGCGGCTTTGGTAACTTCCTTAATTTTCAAGTAACTATTTAAATCTACCACATCACCATTTGCAATAACTGGTATTTGCACTGCCTCCACAACTTTTGCAATAGTCTCCCAGTCAGATAAGCCGTTGTAATAATCTTCCCTTGTTCTTCCATGCACTGTTATACCATCAGCACCTGCATCTTGCATATATTTTGCAAAATCTACAGCAACATTTTCGCCACGTTTAAAACCTTTGCGGAACTTTACTGTTACAACCTTACCAGTTTCCTGTTTTAAAGTTTTTACTATGTGCATTGCAAGTTTTGGGTTATTCAACAACGCACTACCTTCACCATTATTTACTATTTTTGGCACAGGACAACCCATATTTATATCAATTATATCAAACTTAGCCATCTCTGACATTTTGCAGGCTTTTGCCATTATATCAGCATCAGCACCAAAAATTTGCACGGCTTTTATCTTTTCGTTATCAGTAGTAGCAAGCAATTCCTTTGTTTTTTCACTGCCATACACCATGCCTTTGCAACTAATCATTTCTGTATAAGTAAGGGCTGCACCATAACGCACTGCAATATCCCTAAACCCAACATCTGTAAAACCTGCAATTGGTGCTAAAACGGCATCGCCATTTAATTGTATATTACCAATTTTCATTCTTCTTTGCCTCTTGCCACAAAAGTTCTTGCTCACTAGGTTTTAAGTCTTTTAATTCCACTCCCTTCTCAGCACACTTTTCATCCATATAAATAACTCGCTTTTCAAATTTAGCGCAAGCCTTATTTAAAGCCACCTCGCCATCTACACCCATAAACCTCAACAAGTTTACAACTGCAAACAATAAGTCACCACATTCAATTTCCAACTCTTGTGGTTTTGCTGCTAAAACCTCATTTAATTCTTCAACAATTTTTTCCTTTATTTGTGCCAAATTTTCAAAATCCATACCGATTTTCGCAAGATATTTTTGATATTTTGCAGATTTTTGCAAACTAGGCAAGGTTTTTGCCACACCTTGAATTTTACTTGTAATGCTGTTTTGACTCTTTTCTTTTGCTTTTGCAGCCTCCCATGCTTTTAGTGCCTCTTCTGCGTTGTTTGCTACAACATCACCAAATATATGAGTGTGTCTTGTAACTAATTTATTGCACAAGTGAGTTAGCACCTCGTTGCTATTAAACTCACCCTCGTCCTCACCAATTACTGCGTGGAATACACCTTGCAAAATCACATCACCAGACTCTTCAATAATGTTGTCTATATCCTCATTATCAATTGCTTCTACCAATTCGTATGCTTCTTCTATAAGATTTTTGCGTATGCTCTCGTGTGTTTGCGCCTTATCCCACTCGCAACCATTTTTGCCACGTAATTTATAAAGTATCCTTAACAAATCAGTAAAATTATATTCCTGTTTATCTGTCATTTTAAATGGAGGTATATACACTCCACTTTCATAATCAAAATTGTTTTGTCTGTCTAGTTCATAGGCAAAAATGTTATATTCTTCCTCACCTTTAAAGTAAACAATACTACACTCTTCACCGGCAATACGGGACAAAATTTCTTTTACTTCGCTTGCAATATAGTCATTATCTATATCACAAATAACCAAAGGCAATGTTTTGTCATAAGAAAAAGCCTTGTCTCCTGCTATGTCATAGGCAGAAACTTTTACTACACTTGTATGAGGATATTTTTTTAAAATAGTAAGTTCTCTTGATACACCGGCAATTATTTCAACCTCGCATAACTCTTGCAATTTTATAACTGACCTGTCATCTGCACCATTACCATTTACACAATATACAAGATTTTTATCCTTTAACGCAAAAAGATATTGGGCGATATTACCGTCCAAATCGTCAAAATTTTCGGAATTTTCATAAAACCTATCCAATGTTTCATGATTAATTCCTTCTTCCGCAAACAATTTATATGTATCGGTAAGAGCGGTTTTGACAATTACTAATTCCGCATTGTCGATTGCCGCTGCACCTCTTAGTGATAAATCACCATCTTTTAAGCCAAGTCCTACAACTTTTATCATAAATCCTCACTTTTTGCGGTTAAACTTTTCGCTTAGTTTTGCTATTTGTTTGCCAAATGGGAAAGAATACAACTCCTCTTTTTCAAACACTTTGGCAGCCAAAACCAATATAAAATATATTATTGGTGTAATGGCAACACTTGCAATAACTAGCCACCATTTACTTAGTGCAAAAGTTAAACCAAATATTATTAATCCTATTATAACACTAATTATAAGAATTTTACTAATATTTTTAACTAGATTTTCATCTTTACCCAAAAGTTTTGACATTGTACTCCATCCTATCAATACACACAAGAAATATGAAATTACACTAGATAGTGATGCACCTATTATGCCCAAATGCATAATCAAAATTATATCTAAAGTGATTTTTGTTATTGCAGTAACCAAAAGTATAAGTGTTGGCTTTACTGTTTTGCCAAGCGCTTGCATCAATGATGTAAAAACCTGTGATAATGACAACAAAATAACTGATACTGATGATACCATAAGCAATGAAGATGCCAAATCAATACTACTTGCAGATAGTGATGGATACAAAATCATCATAAGCGGTTTTGCAAGTACAAATATAGCCACAAAACAAGGAGCGCCTATCAAAAAAGACAGTTTTACCGCAAGTGCAGACTTATTTTTTATACTTACCGCATCTCGTAGTGCTCTTTTGGAACTAATAATTGGTACAATAGCCACCGCAAACGCAAGAGTAATAACAATAGGCATATTAATTAGCGAATTTACTGGTGCGGACAATATACCATACTGACTAATTGCCAAATCTCTTGCAAGTCCTCTTCCAACTAATAAATTTACTATTAATAAACTATCCACAAACTGAACTATAGGAAAAATTAATCCACTTGCCATAATAGGCAAACTTACTCGTACAATATTTTTTGTGCAGTCAAAATCCAGTTTTGATTTTGCAATAGGTCTACCTTTGCCTGCTATATATATAATTGCCATAACAAGCATAGATAAAAATTCAGATAATGTTATACCTATTAAAGCACCAACTACTGCATAAATAATTCCTTGAGGTAATAACAAATACGCAAAAAGTAAACCAAATATCATTTTAAAGGCTTGCTCTGCTATTTGTGCAACAGCAGTGGGAACCATATTCATATTGCCTTGAAACCAACCTTTAAAATACGCAGATATTGCCACTATTAAAATTGCAGGTGCTACCACATAATAACCAAAACGAATAGCAAAATTACCTTGCAATTCTGCAAGTGGTGCAGATATCATAAACATTATTAGCATAGCACCTGCACCTAGTCCAAACAAAAGTACAAAAGAGGATTTCATAACTTTGCTAACCAAGTTTTCTTCCCCTAATGTGCTGTTTTCGCTAACAAGTCTACTAATGGCAGTTGGTATTCCTCCTGAAGATAAAGTTAACATTAAACTATAAATAGGAAATACCAATTGATATATACCAATACCCTCTGCACCTAGCAAATTGGTTAGTGGTATACGATATATTGCACCTAGTATTTTTGCTATCATTCCTGCAAAAGCAAGCAATAATGCCCCTGCGGTATAACTATTTAACCTCGATTTTTGATGGGTTTTTGCAGTTTTTGTTAAAGTATTCACTTATTCTAACTGACTTGCAAGACAAGAGCCTGCAACTTTGATATTAGATTTAATATCATTTGTAATAGAGCCAACTGCAACTATACCGCCATACAAATCACCACCAGCAAGAATAGGGTAAACATACACATCATCAGAATAAACACTATCGTTTTTTGTAATACGTATGTTATCATCTGCCATTGTTTGTTTTCTTTCTTGCAAAACACTAAACAAAGTATTAGATATTAATTCACCTTCTTTATTTTCCTTTCCACCCTCATGTGTTAAAACTTTGCTTTTATCAACTATCATAATTTGCACACCACACAAATCAAAAAGTACTTTAGAGTACCCCTCTGCCAATGCTTGTAGTGCTTGCATTTGACTAAATTTTTTAATTATAATTTCATTGTCTGAAACTTGGTTCATTTCTAACTCTTCCCCATCACGAATACGCATAGTACGTCTTAATTCCTTTGGGATAACTATTCTGCCAAGTTCATCTATTCTTCTAACAATTCCAGCCATAAATTTCCTCCTTAAAAATAGTCTTTGCAAACAAAATAAAAATATTCTTTTAAATTTACAAAAAATTACAATTATTATATTTAAACTTTTATAACAAAAACAGCATACTTTTTGCAAAATATGAATATTATTTAATATGTATAAATTATTTTATGATAATAGCCAATTTGTAATTTTAGTAGATGGGGAACAAAATTCTAGCGGTATGATAGAATTAGACTCTGAAAAAGTGTACATTTTAACTCTTCTTCCTATTTATGATAAAACGTTGTTTTTACCTATAAGTTCTGTGTGCAAAATAAAAAATAATCGTTTGGTTTGCAATATTTCACATATCAAAATAGATATTAATCAATATTATTTAATACCAAAGTTTGCACCATATATGCCGCCTAGTAACCCGGAAGTGGATATGCAACGAGAGTTTGGCGAACATACAATTACAGTTTACACCGATAATGTGCCAAAACTACTGATAGAAAATAAAAGCAACTTTATTTCTGTAGTTATTCCTGAATATCCAGAAAAAATGCAAGAGGCAGTGCTGGATAATGGTGTGCTCTTTTATATTTTATGCCCACATTATATATGCGTAATTTTTTATGACTATACAGATTATTCGGTATTAATAGATAAAGAATGTGAAAGTTATACTTTTGATAACAATGGAATTTCATTTAAAATTAATCTTAATGATAATCAAGGTAGAATATATAATTGTGCTTTATCTTTTGACGGAAAAGAATATGTTTTGAATAACGAAAACTTTGAATATACTAACTTTCACACCTCACATGAAAAATTGTTGGGGTATGATTTTATGCAAGGGCTACTTGCGGAAGACTATGAATATTGTCAAAACTTACTTTCGCCTGACTGCCCTCAAACTATGGAAGACATAACAAAACTTTTTGAAAATTTTGAGGATATAATACTTCCAACCTGCCCTTTTAAAAATTCAGTTGTATACGCAATTTGTGGCAATAGACCGCTAAAATGTACTTTTTTGACAGAAAATGGCAAAATAACAAAAATTAACTCTTTTTAGGATATAAAACGCAATTTTACTATTTATTTACACATAAACTATGGACATTTTTTTTATTTTGTGTATAATGAATATAAGGTTGATGCTAAATTAATCAATCAATACAATTAAATAAGGTAATAGTAAATATGAATATTTTATTATGTTCAGCAACGGGATATGATTTATTTTTAAATATTTTATTTATTCTTGCAATATTTTTACTTCCCGCTTTGCTATGGTCAATTTTTGTTTCAATAAAAGTGAAACTTACTTTTAATAAGTTTAACAAAATCAATAGCAAAAAAGGTTTGCCTGCTTACATGGTAGCAAGACAAATCCTTGACAGCGAAGGTCTTAATGACATTCAAATAGGTAGATGCTCTGGCTCTTTATCAGACCACTATAATCCGCGTACTAAAACCGTATTTTTATCTGATACAGTTTATGACTCTACAGCCATTGCCGCTATAGGTGTTGCCGCTCACGAAGTTGGACATGCTATACAACACGCACATAACTATGCACCAGTAAAAATTCGTGGTATTTTAGTTCCTATTTTAAATATTAGTTCTAAATTGCTTCTTCCAGCAATTATCATTAATATACTATTGACAATTTTCTTACCTGTAAATAGTAATATTCCTATGATTATTTATTATGTTTTATTAGGTGTTTATGCCCTAAATGTAGTGTTTACATTTGTAACATTGCCTTGTGAGTTTAACGCAAGTGGAAGAGCCAAAGACATTTTGGAAGATATGGGATTTTTAGAAGAAGATGAAGTACAAAGTGTTTCCAAAGTATTAAGAAGCGCTGCTATGACTTATGTTGCTGCATTTGTAATATCTTTACTTCAAATGGCTAGAATATTGTTGATAATTCTATCAAGCCGTAAAAGAAAATAATAATTTTGATTAAGGTTAAAAAAACTTGTTGCAATTTGCAACAAGTTTTTTTTATACTTATACATTACCATTAGTGCACTGAATTACACAATTTCTAATACTAGTATCCCAACCATACTCCTTATAAATATTAGACCATTGATAAGTCGTTCCATTAAAACGTATTACATCCAAATTAGAACAATTATAAAAAGCATAACTATAAATATTTGCCATACTTGAAGGTAATTCTATTTCTGTCAAATTATTACAATATGCAAAAGCATAAGATTTTATAAAATACGCACCTTCTGACACAATAACTTTGTTTAAACTTAATGGTATCATATAACTATTCATTGAGTAATCATAAGCCCCAAATATATAACCAAATTCGCCTTCCTGATAAGGACTTCGTCCTATGAATGGCACTGTAATTTCTTGCAAATTATCACAACCATTAAACGCACCAAGCCCTATAGTGTTAACTGAAGTAGGAACTAAAACATTAGTCAAATTTTTGCAGTTTGAAAAAGCATAGCCTTGTATTACATAAATACTTTTTGGTATTACAATTGTTGAAACCGCACAGTCTTGAAAAGCATAATCACCAATTATTCTTACTGGCACTCCACTTATACTTTCTTCTATCCTTACATAATTAGAATATTTGTCAACATACGAAACCACATAACTTCCACCTTCTTTTCTGTACGTTATGTTATTAATAGTAACTATTTGTTTAGGTGCAAGTGCTTCTACTAATGCTATAGGAATAACTATACATGCAATAAGTACAAAAAGTACTATACTTGCCATAACTGCGGTACGTGTTTTTTCTTGCTTTAATTGTACATTGCAACCATCAACTATTGTTTGAGCACTTTCTCTTTTACTAAAATAATTAATATTATTCTTTAATAATCTTATTCTATTACCAAACAAAGTACCAAAAGATATTTTGTTTACTTTCATAACTTCTAGTTGCAAAACTTTTATTCTATCATCAATAATAGTTTTTATAATACTTACTAGATTACTATACTCCTCATCCTCCTGCTCTACAGCGGATTCAAACAAATTATTATAATCATTAATCAAATCTTTTATTTGTTTAATTTCTTGTTTTGTAAAAGTATTAGTATTAGCATATTCTAACTTTTCTGTTTGAGTGGCTAATAAATTTTGCATGTTTTCAATATACTCACATAGTGCAATATCTTTATAGTTATATTTAAAAGTTATGTATTTTTCCAAATTACTTTCCAATACACTAAATTGATTTTTAAAATCTTCAAAAGTCAATTGTGTTTCAGCCTCTTCACTTACTGCTATATCATCTTTTGCTGTGTAATTATTATCATCTAAATTGTTTTCATCATTAAAATCTTGATTATTTTGATTTTTATTATAAATTTTTAACAAACTATTGTATACTCCGGCTTGCGTTAAATCTTGATAAGGTTTAACATAAAAAATATACGCAAAGCCTAATGTTACTATACTTAGCAAATTCCACCAGAAAAATGACAATTTAACAATAGCCATTTTTATTACATAATGCTGAGTAAGGTCTGGTATAAGTTCCAAATATTCTTTTGCTTTTTTATTTTCAAAATCGCATATAATATGAAATTTAATGCTATATAGCATAACTATATATCCAGGAATAAAAATAAACAATAATGAAAGTGCAATTGTCAAAATATCAAGCACAAACATTTTCCATATTTTTGGAAAAACTTGTGAAAAATCAAAAAAAGTTTTTAACCCTCTAGTTTTTTGACCTCGTACAACTTTTAAATAATATTGTGCTGTTTTTATATGCAAGTATTCAATAACAATAATATAAAATATTATTAATGGCAACAAAAACAACATAAATATCCTTGAAACAAATGATGTAAGCAATATGTAACACACTGTTGAAACTGCTAAAATAATAGCCCACAACACAAAACCAGCAATAGGCACAAGCATTTTTCCGGGATTATTATTGATATATTGCCTTGCATCACTTTTTAATTTTTCCCTATTCATATATCCTCCGTATTTTATCTGTCAGTAAAGGTATACTTTTTCTGACAAATATATATTGACAATTTTTGTAGGATATGCTATACTTTTTTCATAAAAACACTTGATTTTTATTGTTTTTATAACTATAGTTTATAAAGTGTCAAAAGATAAAAAGTGTCAGAAAAAGTATACTTTTTCTGACACTTTAAATACATATTGTAAACTGCACAAAAAAACAGGTTTGATTAACTCAAACCTGTTTTTGTTTTTTATAAATTAACCTAAAATTAATGGAGCATACTCTAGTGGCTCTAAGAATTTACCATCTTTCATTGCTCTCATGTTACCACCACTAATTTCGTCAATTAAAATAACTTTGCCATCAACAATACCAAACTCAAACTTGATATCATACAAAGTAGCACCTTTCTTTGCCAAAACATCTTGAACAATTTTTGTTATTTTAATAGTATCTGCTTTTAAAACTTCATATTGCTCTTTTGACAAAATGCCAAGCATATCCAAAGCATCTTTTGTTATAGGTGGGTCACATCTATCATCATCTTTCAAAGTAACTTCTACAAAATAGTCAAGAGGTTGACCATTTTCACAATAATCACCATATCTTCTAAAGAAAGAACCAACTGCTTTTAAACGGCAAATAACTTCTAGACCTTTACCGAATTTTGTTGCAGGCTTAACTTCCATAGTGCCTTCTTCCAAATTAGATTTAACAAAGTGATTTTCTACACCCATATCATTAAGCATAGTGTAAAAATAAGTTGTCAATTTAAGAGCGTCCATACCAAGACCTTCAATAGTTACACCAACTGTATTTGCACCTGGGTCAAAAACACCATTTTCACCAGTTGCATCGTCTTTGAATTTCAAAAGGTAATTGCCATTATCTAATGAATAAACATCTTTTGTTTTGCCTTTATATACCATTTTCATAGGATATATACCTCCATTGATTATCTAATAGTATTTTACTATAAACTACCCTTTTAATGCAAGTATTTTTTACAAATTTAGCCCTAAGATATTTTTTTATATTTATTAACTATTACTTATAACACTATTAATATTGATAACTGCCTTTTTAAATATTTAATTTTTAAAAGTTAGTTGACAAAAGATATAAATAATGTTTTAATATTTTTATTGATATTAAAAAGCAAAATAATATAATTATCAATAAGAGGATATTAATGATTATAGAAAATAAAAATAAATGTATTTTTACAGAAAACTTTACAGATTTATTTTTAAGTACTGGTCTTGGAAAAACTAAGTTTGCTAATAGTGTTGGTCTTAAACACTCTCAAATTGAAAAGTATTTGCAGGGCACTATTCCTGTGACGAATAGTGTAGTAAAAATTTGTGATTATTTTAATTGTTCTATTGATTATATAACTGGTTTATCAAATACTTTTTCTTATCCAAATTTAAATAAAGGCTTTTGCCCTAACAAATTTTATCCTGAATACGAAAGATTACTAAAATTAAACAATACTAATCACTATAGACTTGCCAAAAATAATATTGTTACCGAAACAAGTTTAAGTTTATGGAAAAAGGGTTGTCTTCCAAAGTTTGACGTTTTAATTTCTATTGCTTATGAATTAGATGGTTCTATTGATAAAATGTTAGGAAGAATATAAAACACTTCAAAAATCGGTATTAATTAACAAAACGACACTTTTTAGTGTCGTTTTTTATTTTTTTAAATGTTTAGTTTAATGTTTAACTTCATCAGAATTGTTTGAGTTATCTGTATTTTGTTTTTCCTCTTCACTATTTCCATTAGTAGTTGCCATTTGATTTACCTGTGGAACTACTACTTGAGGTTGGTCTATTTTTTTATACTCTTCTTTTTTGGCATTTCGCTCGTCAATTCTTTTTATAATTTCTTCTGCGCTTTTGCCGTCAAACAACATATCTACTTCTTCAGTATAAATAGTGTTTTTCTCGTATAAAACTTTAACCATATTATCAAGAATACTCTTGTTGCTCTTTAGAATTTCTAATGCTCTTTGATAATTTTGGTCAATAATTTGTTTAACTTCCTCGTCTATTTGACCTGCAATTGCCTCACTATATGCTGTATGTTGAGAATAATCACGTCCTAAGAATACCTCACCTGAACCACCAAGGAAGATATTGCCTAGTTTTTCACTCATACCCCATTCAGTAACCATTTTTCTTGCAATACCGCTTGCTCTTTCAATATCATTAGATGCACCAGTAGAAATATCGTGTATTACAATTTGCTCTGCCGCTCTACCACCAAGCATCATACTAATCATATCGTTCAATTTGTTTTTAGTAACATGGCTATCGTCATTAACTGGTCTTGTTAAAGTATAACCTGCAGCCATACCACGTGGTACAATACTAACTTCTTGAACTTCGTCACAACCTGGCAAAACTCTTGCAATAATTGCGTGTCCAGCCTCATGGTATGCAGTTATTCTCTTATCTGTTTCTGTTATTGTTCTTGATTTTTTCTGAGGTCCTGCAATTACTTTGTTGATACCTTCCAAAATATCTTCCATAATAATCACTCTTCTGTTTGCTCTTGCAGCCAAAATAGCAGCCTCATTCAAAAGATTTTCAATATCTGCGCCACTAAAACCACTTGTCATTCTTGCAAGTACTTTAAAACTTACATCAGGACCTAAAGGTTTATTACGGCTATGAACTTTAAATATTTCTTCTCTTCCTTTAACATCAGGAATATTTACATAAATTTGTCTATCAAATCTGCCTGGTCTTAAAAGTGCTGGGTCTAATACATCTGCACGGTTTGTTGCAGCCATAATTATAATACCCTCATTCTTTTCAAAACCATCCATTTGTACAAGCAATTGGTTTAGTGTTTGCTCTCTTTCGTCATTGCCACCGCCTAAGCCAGCACCTCTTTGTCTACCTACAGCATCTATTTCGTCAATAAATACTATACATGGCATATTTTTTTCTGCCTCTGCAAACAAATCACGTACTCTTGCAGCACCAGTACCAACAAACATTTCCACAAAGTCAGAACCGGACATACTAAAGAAAGGAACTCCCGCCTCGCCTGCAACTGCTTTTGCAAACAAAGTTTTACCTGTTCCCGGAGGGCCTACAAGTAGCACTCCCTTTGGTATTCTTGCACCAAGTTCACTAAACTTTTTAGGATTTTTAAGGAATTCTACTATCTCTTGCAATTCTTCCTTTTCTTCCTCTGCACCAGCAACGTCAGTAAATCTTACCTTGACATTTGACATAAGTTTAGCCTTATTTTTGCCAAAATTCATTGCTTTGCCATTTGAGCCTGCCATTTGACGGAACATAATAAACAATAACACACCCATTACAATAGTTGCAACTATAGGGAAAATCAATGATACCCAACTTGTGTTATCACCATTTAAATCGTCATTCCTAAAAGTAACCTTTGCTGCCATAAATTTGTCAACATCAAAGTTTTTGCCACCATTAGGAATAAACTCTACTATCTCTGGATACTTAAAATTGCCATTAGCATCTTTAGCAAATAATTCTTCTTTTATTGCCACAGCAGTCATATCACTATTACCTTTAATTGCAGCAATAGTATTTTGTAAACCTTGCACTTGCTTTACAAGTGCAGTTAAATCTGCCCTGCCCACACCATAGGACACTGCATCATATTGTTTAGGGAAGTTTTTTAATTCTATTTTAGAATTGCTATATAAAATCCTAATATTGTTGCTACCTATATATGCAAGTTCAGAAATTTCTCCACTTAAAATCTTTGTACTTAAATCACTATACTTAATTTCCTCAGGCTTATTTTGATTTGACAAAAGTGATGCAGTTAATACAATTAACGCAACAATTAATGCTATTATCAAAGCCGCCTTTATTATTTTTCCAGTTTTTTTATTCAATTCAACCTCCACAAAAGACTTTTGTCTTTTTACAAGATTTATAATTAATAACGAAAATAAAATTACCCCTTATTTTCATTTCAAACTATATTTTACCATATATTGGAATTTTTTACTACACTTTTAGCAAAATATTTATATATTTTTATAAAAAATCGCCTTTTCTATTTATTATACACATTTTTATATTAGTTTAGGACGAAAAGTTAAATATTTTTTACCAATTCTTTGTCGATTTTAATAATTTTGTATATATAATAATGTTATTATTTATATAAATATAATCATTTATATATTAATTATATATATTAAACTATCTTTTCGTAACTAAAATTATAAAATCTAACCCTATCCCCTTCGTCAATATCTTCTGGCAATAATGCAAGTGCTATATTGGTATAACTTCCATTATCACTCCTACAATAAGCATAGTCTCCATTAATGCTCAATATTGTATAAATAATTTCCAACAACATAATTACTCCTTAAAATATAATGTTAGCACACTAACAGTTAGCATACTAACATTATTTTGCTTTTTTGTCAAGTATTTTAATATAATTTAACTTTGTTGCTTTTACTTATGCTTTTACAATAATCTATTTTTTGGTTATTTTATTAGTTTAGTATATAAAAAAAATAAATAACACTATGATTATTTATTCTTCGTTTTGTATTGTCCCAAAAAACTCAGGTATAAAACATTCGTCAGCACTGCTATCCTCTTGAATATAACTATTTTCAAAACCACATTTTATAGCATAATTTACTACTATTTTATATTCAATGGGTTTTACCTTTCTTCCAATAACACTATCCCCAACTGCTTTGCCAAAAGGTGTGTATTGATTCATAATTGAAAGCACTGTATTGCTGCCCAAGTTATCCTTAACCCAACTAATTATATTTTTTGAATTGTCTATTAAATTAGGTAGCACTAAATGTCTTACAATAACACCTTTTACCATAATACCTTTATCATTATAAATATCTTGTGGTATTAACTCTCTCATTTTAATAATAGCACTTTTTGCAATTTGAGGATAATCTTGTGCTTTGGATAATTTTAATGCTAAATCATTATCAAAATATTTAAAATCAACCAAAAAAATATCTATGTAATTTGAAAGCCTTTGCAAACTTGCTATACTTTCATATCCACTGGTATTATAGCACACAGGAATTTTTGGTTTATAAATATCCAGTGCTTTTATTATGTAATCAATATAATGCGTAGGTGTAACAAGATTTATATTATTTGCACCTAAACTTTCCAGTTCCTTAAAAATATTAATTAAATCATTTACCGAAATATTATATCCTTTTGAAAGTTGAGATACTTCATAGTTTTGACAATAACTGCATCGCAGTGCACAACCGCTAAAAAATATTGTCCCCGAGCCTTCTTTACCGCTAATACATGGCTCTTCCCAATAATGCAAACCATATCTTGCTATTCTTAATCCTTTGCTTTTACAATAGCCAATACTATCATAACGGCTTATATTACACCCTCTTGGGCACACATTGCAACTATCTTTTACTATTGCATTTTTGTCATTTATATCAAAATTATTATCATTAATCATAAAATAGTACCGATTTTCGTATTGTTTATCTATCAATTACACGATAAACGTCTCTAACTTCGCTTTTTAATCTAGTTTTTAAGTCTTGTGCTTTAGTAATATTAGGCAAAGTTACACATCCTTCATTTTTAAGCATAATTATAATGTACTTATTGTATTCTAGCACTCTGTAAATATCTTTGTATGCTATCATAAAATCATTTTTTTGCTGAGTTTTAGTAAGTTCATTTATTACTATTCCATTTTTTGTGCAAACTATGCTTAACTCCAAAACTTGTTGATAATAACCTAACATTAACTTTTCTTTAGTAAAAGATAAGATAAGATAATACAGCGCGCAACCAAACGAAACTATTGCTTCTATCCAAAGCCCTATCATTATTGAAAAAAAATACATTACTACTGCCGCCACAATAGTAATAAGCACAAAACCCACACATACAAAAAAATTAATATCATTGTATATATGATTAAATCTGTTTATTTGCGAATATATTAAACTTTTTCTATTAAATGTTACCATAATTTAATTATACAACATTTTGCCAAAAATACAACTCTTTTTTTGGATTTTATTGTAAACTATTATTATAAGCAACAAAAAATTAAACTTTTTTATAAAATAAAGATAACTTTTAATAACCTCACCATTAGTAATTTTTGATAAACACTTGATTATTTTTAATTTAAATGTTAAAATAAAAAAGTAAATATTAATGATTAATATAATACATTAAAAAAGTGATTTATGAAAAAAAATATTTTAACTCCCGTACAATTATGGAAAAAATTTCAACCCATAACATCTAATTTTAAAACTAATATTATCAGTTTTAAATCATTAGGGTATATGAGTGTTTGCGAATTGTATTTCACCGCCTTGACTAAACAGGACGGTGATGTAAGAGTTTTTACTCAAATTTATTTTCCTAAACAGGCTTCCTCTTCGGCAGCACTTATTATGGTACCAGAGTTTAATAAAATGGTGGATTTAAATTATATATCATACTATGTTCAAGCAGGTTTTAATGTTATAACTTTTGACATTGCTGGAAAAAGTACTAATAAACACTTTACTCATTATCCTAATAGTTTGGATTTTTGTAATTATGTTAATAGTGGTGACCATCTTACTTCTTGTAAATATGGTGCTGAAAATACTTGTCTTTTTAATTGGTGTAAAATTACAAGACAAGTAATAAGTTTTGTAAAAAACTTTACCCCTTCTCTTTCGCCAACAAAAGTACTTATGACTGCTCAAAATAGCGGGGCTAATATAGTGTGGCAGGTTGCAGGTGTTGACAACCGACTTGATGGAATTATTCCTATAAACAATACTGGTTATGATAAATTTAACAGCAATATTGGTAATGAGGAAATTCCATTATCCGAATTAGCAGAAAGAAATGTATGGTCGCTTTGTTGTGCCGCCCCATCTTATGCTAAATTTATAAACTGCCCGGTATTGTTTTTAGGGTCTTCAAACAACAGAAATTATAGTTATTCATCTTTGTCTGATACTTTAAAATTAATACCAGAAGAAATTACACATTATGAATGTGTATCTGTAGGTTGCTCTAAAAATTTGTATAAACAAGCACTATACACTGCTTTTAACTGGATAGATGACATTGCTAATAACAGAAAAACTGTTGTTCCGCCAAAAGGCAGATTTGTTGTTTTAGAAAATAGAATTTGGGTATATGCTGACTTTGACTTAGATTATGATGCTATAGTAGAAGCAAAAATACATGTTGCTTATGGCAAAGAGGTTGAAGGTGTGCGTAACTGGATAGGATATGATGTTCATAGCGACCTTATTGGCACAGCCAGTCAAAAAATTAAAGTTTATGATTTAGAGGAAGAAATTAGTCTTGTTTGCACAGTATTTTATCGTAATGGGTCAATGTACACTTCACCTATGCTTACAATTACACCTAATAAATTGGATAAAAATATAAAAACAAATGCAAGAAACACACGAATGATATTTGATAAGGAATTTGGCACAAATGCTTTTTATCCTCGTGAAACAGCCTTTTTTGCAGACAAAGCCAACATTCATTTTGAACAAGGTGCTTTAGGACTAGAAGGTATTACTACTGACAGAGGCGATTTAGTTTGTTATAACTTAGATGGTAAATATATTACCAATAACGAAGTTATGCTTCAGTTTGACTACTACACTACTAAACCTAGAAAAATAGTAGTAGAAATAGAAGATGTCCATTTAAAATCTTATTATGCTCAAATTGATTTGCCTCCATCAGAAGAATGGCAAAGTATTAAAATTCCGCGTACACTATTTGTAAGCAACAAACTTTACCCTATTAAAACATGGACAACTGTTAAATCACTTATTTTTTGCACTGCAGAAAAAGTTTTGATAAATAATATAATATGGATTTAATATGGAATACAATATTGGCGACAAAATAATTACAAAAAAAATACACCCTTGTGGCAATAATTGCTGGACTATTGTCCGAACAGGTGCGGACATAAAAATAAAATGCGATAAATGCGGACATATTGTGCTTATAGATTTAAATAAATTTTCGTCTATAGTCAAAAAACACATGCCTTGTGACAACTAATTATGGAAGATATAAAAATTATTACAGACGAGCCTGAAAAAAAGGCTGACAAAAAACAAAATATAATATTTGCAATTTTAATGACAATTCTTATTGCCCTTGTTATTGTTTTGGTAACTTTTACTTTCATTTGTGCACCAGTTGTAATAAAAGGCGATTCTATGAACCCAAGTTTATTTGATGGTGATATTATTATGATTTCTAAAATACACAAAACCCCTGTTTTAGGAGATATAATAGTTTACAAAAAACCACAAGAAAAAAAAATTACAGTTATAAAACGCGTTGTTGGGGTTGCTGGAGATATTTTTTGTATGGAAAAAAATGAATATAATGACGACATTTTGATTAAACAAAATGACCCAGATAAGACTGAATATATCTTATCCCCAAGCCAACATTTATACCTTAAAAGATATTATGGCGAAACTATAGAAATAAAAGAAGGCGAAGTTTTTACCATAGGAGATAATACTACTAACAGCATTGATGGCAGAAATTATGGAACTATACAAATATCTGAAATTATTGGAATAAAAATCAATTAAACAATAATTGCAAAATTAATACACTTTAAAAAATATAAATTTTGCTTTAAATATTATGTTTTTTATTGTGCAATTTAATGAAAACAATTCAATGATTATAAAAAAACCTACGAAAATCGCTATTATTGCGATTTTTTTGTTTTTATTTGCATACTTTTGCTTGATTTATTGATTATGTAACATTGTTTTCCTCAATTGTTTTTGTAATACTAAGTTTTATAAAACCATTGTATAATGACAAATACTGCTCTTTATCATACCAAACCATCGCTCTATTTGAATTTTTGTAGTTTAACAAAAGTAAAAATATTAAATTTTTGCAATATTCCATATATTACCATTTAGCCAAAATTATACTTAAATTGTGTTTTTTATCATACTAATGACGATTTTTGAAATGAAATTTAAAATTTTTTTGTTGAATTTATTGTATAGTTGACAAATAAACAGATTTTTCCAAATGAATTTAAAAAATTTTGTTTTATCATTATTCAGTCATTGACAATAGCATAATTAATGTGTTATACTTTACGTAGATTATTATATAAATAATAAAATAATGAGAAATTTATGAAAGATTTGTATTGGTATTTAATTTTTATTCCGCTTGGATATATAATTGGTAGCATAAATTTCGCAACTATTATTGCCTCAATTAAAAACAAAGATATAAAAAAATTAGGTTCTGGCAACCCTGGCACTATGAATATGCTTAGGTCTGTTGGCAAATTTTGGGGGTGTCTAACATTTGTACTTGACTGTGCAAAAGGTATAGGTTTTGCCCTTATTGGTATGTTTGTTTTTAAAAACAACAACTTAGCAATGTATGTACTTGGTCTTTCTACAGTATTAGGACATATATTTTCATGTTTTTCTAAGTTTAAAGGGGGCAAAGGAGTTGCCACAAGTTTAGGCGCTTTTGCAGTAATATCACCAATAACATTTGCTATTGCATTTGTTTTGATGTTAATATACTTAGCATTTTTTAAAAAAGGTTTTATTGGGTCTTTGGGTGCTATCAGTGTACTTGTAATAACTAATATTATTCGTAATAGCATACTAAGGTATGAATTATTTTATGTCAATATAATTTTACTGGTATTTTGGTTAGCATTAATTTTTTGGACACATAGAAGCAATTTTAAAAGAATCAAAAACAATACAGAAAATTCACTATCTTTATTTGGTAAAGAAGATTACACCGATAACGAAAAGGAGTGTTAAAATATGAGTGGACAATTTAGTAAAAATAACTTTGAACAAAATCCTTCAAATTTGAAAAAAAAGCGCAATAATAAGAGTTGGGCAACTAATGACGACTCTTCTCTTTGCGATGACGAGATTTTGAACGAAAAAGAAATAAAAGCAATTAAAGAGGATAAGTGGGTAGAAAAACACGTTCCAAAGCCTACAAAAAAGGAGTTAAAATACAAACGCCGCATAAACGAACTTGAGGCTAGCAGTTTAAAAGCACCTTTATCTAAAAAGGAAAGCAAGGAACTTAAAAAACTTAACAAAAAATACAAAAAACTATACAACTATCGTCATAGAGACCTTTCAAGCAACCACACCACTCTAAAATGTTGCTTGAGCGCTATTGTAGTTGTAGTTGTTCTTGTTTGCACTGTAGTATTTGGTGGATATCACTTTGTTGTTCAACCTTATACTGGTGTTACTTTGTTTGAATTAACAGATATTTTGGGCGGACTATACAAAGCAGATGAAGAAAAACTTATTACTCAAAAGTTTGACCCTGTTAAAGATGCAGATGCTTTCTTTATCAGTTTGCAAAACGCACTATATCTTGATAGAAAATTTACTTTAGACGATTTATTACACCTAATTCCATCAAGTGCTGGTGGTACTGGTGATGAGTCTGCGTCTGTTGCAGATTTGCTTGATTTGGCTGGCGAACCAGTAGCAGATGGCAATGGTAGTATTACAGGTAGTCCTTATTTTGACGAATTACTTTCTGAAACAAAATTTGACTTCTCTACTTTAAAAGATTATGATGGCAGCAAAAAAGTTTGGGAAATAAGTGACAAAATGGTTGCTGCTATTATGCAACAAGTTGTTTTGAGTGCAGATTCTATTCCTCAAATAAAAGATTTGCTTGGTGAGTATAATATTTCAATTAAGGACAGCCTTGTTGTTAGACAATGCTTAATTAAAAAGAATAATTCTGACGAAACAACTATGCAATTGACTATTCAAGTAAAAATTCGCACTTTAGTTGATGGTATTTTGAGTGGTATGGACCTTGGTTCTCTTGCATTTATTAAATCAATAGTTCCAGTACTTTTACCTGAACATATTTATTTAAGTGCAGTTACTACTCCACTTGTTGACAAAGCACCAACTCTTGGAATTAACTCTATAAATGATAAAAGTTTGCAAACTTTAATTAGTACTTTGGATAAAAAACTTTTGGAAGGTAAAATTGAAAGTACTTTCAACTCTATTGGTAAATCTATCTTCAGTACATTCAAAAGCATTACAGAAATGGTTGGTGGTGATGGATTAACAATTGCACCATCTGAATTTGATGATGTTAATGGAGTTGGTACTATTAAGTTGGATATACTACAAACTGCTATGAAAACTATGAAAGTCGAAAATGTTTCTTCTAGCGATTTCTTGCTAATGGTTAAACATTTACATAGTGTTGATAACAATTATAAAGATGCAGATGCTTATATTGATAGCAATGTTACTAAACCAACTAGTCCAGAAGATTTTATCACTTCAAAAGATGCTTTATTTGAATCTTATGGTATACCAAAAGACCAAGTTTCTGATATTACTGCAGAAAACTTCCTTGATAAAATTGACACTATTCCTCAGTTAATCAATATTAAGGATTCAAAAATAGGTGAAGTTGAATTATATAAAATTAGCAATGATGAGTTAAAGAAAAAATCCGTTCTTTCTGATAAAGCACTTGCTCAGATTATGAATAATATGATAACTGGCAAGTTAGGCGATGATATCAAAATGAATATTCTTGAACTAGATATGGGCACAACAGAAATGAGAATAATTGCTCAACTTGATGTTTCTGCTATGATAGACAAGCAATTAGGCGGACAATTTGGTGCTCTAAAACCATTGATATCTTCTATCTTCCCTAACAATATGTTTATTAAAATCATAATTCCTAATGAGAAAAAAGCCGATGGTTCTTCTTGCAACGTTATATTTAACTATACAAAAGACGGCTCTTCTCAAGAAGAAAGTGACAAAATGTTTGAAACAATTGCTGCTTTAATGGGAAGTATTAACGGCGAAGGTGGCAATAATGCTTTTAATAAAGAAACACTTATTAAAAAACTTGACGATGCTATCTACCCTATTTTAGATAACTTTAAGGGCGATAACGCAGATATGCCAATAAGTTTTGCAGATGGCTGCCTACAACTTCCAACAATTTATGAAGTACTTGCAACAACAATAAACGAAGGTTCTTCTGAAACTGATAAATTGTCTCCAGATACTATTCAGGAAACAATGGAAAGTTATTACACTTATGATGAAACAACAACTAAGTTTGACCCTGTTTTTGGTACAATTATTAACAATGTAGAAAAAACTAAGTTAGATGACTTTATTAGTCGTGAGTTGCAAAATAAATTCTTTATTGCAGGCGAAATTGACGAAAACGATGTTTATACAACAATGACTACTATAGGCACTAAACTTGACCCAGCAAATATTGATGGTGCTATTAACCTAAAAGGCTTAAAATCAAACACTATTGATGCTGACAAAATGAATTTGTCTATAACCTCTTTGGAACTTGCAAAACTTATTATTCAAAGTGGTCAAATAGATAGCATTGGTGATATAGGTTTTTACAAAAACTTCACATTTGTTGATATGAGTGTAAATAAAGATACTAATACTTTATCATTAGTAATTGCTGGTAACCTTGACTCTAGTTCTTCTACTATTACAAATGGTATAAAAATAGAAAACTTTGCTGCTGACTACCTAGTAGTACAAGCCGATGTAAACTTAAGCGACTACACTACTAAAGTAAAAATCAACAATGCAAATGATGATAATATTAATACTTTATTAAAGATTATTAATAAACTTACAGGCTCAACTTCAGGCAACTTTGATGCGGATAGTGTTGGAGAAAATATTGGTAATGCAATAGAAGAAGCATTTACAACCTTTGCTAATCAAGGAATGCCTTTGACTGCTAGCAATAAAGTTGTTGATACTCCAATTAATGGTAAACAAGACGGCTTTACAAGTAATAATATTTATAGATTAATTACAGAAAAATCTACCGGTAAAGACAACTACATAAGTGGTGATGACCAATTATTAAATAGTATTATTTACAAACTAAATAATCTTCCTGGTCAAACACATAGTTCTGATGGTACTCACACAACTTCATTTACTGAGAGAGTTGCGGACCCACTTGTATTTAAAGACGATGGCACTGGCAAATTCCTTGCAGATGGTAAGTTCACTAAACCGGGCTCTGACAAAGAATATAGTTTGATTAATTTGGACACAGATACTAATCAATTATATGTGTTTGACTACTACATCGGACAACAAGTTAAGGCTCATGCAGATACTGATACAATGGAACTTATTAAATTTGTAATTATGCCTAATACTCGTAACGAAGTTTATGCTCAATTTGTTAAAGACTTAGACTTATCAAGAGATGTTGCTCCTGATGACTTAGTAGCAAATGCTGGAGATAATGGTATTGTATTCCTACAATTCAAAATAAATAGTTCTGAAATTGGTGGTAATGAACTTACTAATAAAATACTACCAGAGAGTATTTATGGCGGTGCATTTATTGACTTTAATACTCCTCTTGCAACTGACGTTAGACCATTTATTAATAACTTAACTCAAGAAGAAGTTAATTATATTAATAGATTAATTCAAGGCAATGATACTGCTCCATCAACAAATATTACTGATAAGTTTAATAATTTGATTGACACTGTTAAAGGTGCTACATTTACAATTGGCGATGATACAACAACTTTAACTTTCTCTGATTTATTCGCTAAATTTACATTGGATAGTGCTGGTGGTAATATTGATTTAGCAAATATTTGTATTGGTAGATTTGTTAAAAATATGACTGCTCCAACAGTATAATTAAACAAAACACAAAATAAAAAGTGTTCAGCAATGAACACTTTTTATTTTTTATAAATATTAATACTAAATTATTAAATAACATTTCTTTATTAATTTTATTTGAAACAATTGTGCAAAATGACTATCTTTGTGTAAAAATAATTAGTAACAATATAACATCTGAATTACAACGCTAAAGCAGTATATCCAACTATGAAATATGACATTCCGTATATGGCAACCGAGGCTGTAAGCCTGCTTAAATCATTGATTAGTATCCCTTCAATCAGCCGGGAAGAGACTCAGGCTGCCGATTTTCTGCAGAACTATATCGAAATGGCGGGTATGCAGACCGGACGCAAGGGAAACAATGTATGGTGTCTCAGCCCGATGTTCGACCTGAAGAAGCCGACTATCCTGCTTAACTCCCACATAGACACAGTAAAGCCGGTGAACGGCTGGCGGAAAGACCCGTTCACTCCGCGGGAAGAAAACGGCAAACTGTACGGTTTGGGAAGCAATGATGCCGGTG
>OFGX01000149.1_pt1 | contig 59537 bp, 61 predicted proteins | sample 1521831 | NCBI WGS metagenome assembly OFGX01 (sample SAMEA3504080, study PRJEB24116) | mouse gut metagenome | biome: mouse gut; feature: mouse-associated habitat; material: faeces | place: Denmark | collected 2011 | reverse complement strand
GGATTAAAATCCGGGGTATCCTTGCTTAATCAGCCTAGAAGGAGAAATCAATGAAATTTATTTTTGCCTAACAAAAAATAGATATTCACTTAGAATATCTATCTTTATTATTAAGAAAGTTTTATATATAAGAATTACTTAGCATAACCAACTTGGTACCATAATTGGTGACCGTTGTTGTTTTGTGATGGCTTAGTTGAGAAGCCGGTAATCTTATTGTTCACTGCAGTAACAGTGTACGCATTACTTGTTGGAACAACATAAGCTTCATCATTCATGTATTGTTGCCATTCATGGAACTTGTCAACACGATACTTGTGGTTAAATGACTTTTGTGAATCCATTTCATCAAGTAACTTGTTATTCTTGCTGGTTACGAAACGGCTGTAGTTCATTGGAGAAGTTTCACCGTACATGCTTGCTTGTGATGGTTCAGAAGCTAAGTTCCAACCAGCTAAGAACATATCTACTGATGGATCATCATTTTGAACCTTGTCGTAGAATGAGTTAGCTTCAGTCAAACGACCACCAGTTAAGGAGACGTTTAAGCCTAACTTATGCCATTGTTGGATGTAATTTTGAATAATTGGTTCTTGAGTTGAGTTACCACTCATAGCAAGAAGCTTAATCTTAAGAGGCTTACCGTTAGGTTGTACACGCCACTTACCTTTCTTCTTGTAGCCAGCCTTATCCAAAATTTGGTTAGCTTTCTTTAAGTTGTAGCTATAACCTTTCACGCTACTGTCGTGATAGTCACCAAATTGAGCTGGAATTAAAGTCTTAACTGGGAAACTTAAACCTTGAGTATAACGCTTATCAACAGCTGCAATATTCATACCATAAGCAATAGCTTGACGTAAGGACTTATTGTTCATCTTAGAACTCTTGTCCATTACGTTTACACCTTTCTTGGCATCCCATTTACCAACCTTAAAGGCCAAGTAATTATATGATAACGGAATTTGAACTACGAAGTTAACACTCTTAGTATCTTTTACTTGATTCCATTGTGAATTTATAACTTGTGCAATATCAAATTTATGACTCTTAATGGCTTGTGAAGCTGAATTCGGTGAAACAACTTGAACTGTAACCTTGTTTAGCTTTGGTTTACCACGCCAGTAATATTTGTTTGGTACATAGGTTACTGATTGACCACGAACGATCTTAGAAACTTTAAATGGACCAAAAGTTAATGGGCGTTTTCTGATTTGATCAGATGATTGAAGTTTGTTAAATGGAACATCCTTCAAGTAGTGGTATGGAGCAGCAGCTTCCCAGAAGTAGCCGTTACCACTATAGTACATACCTGGCTTCATTTCTTTGAAGTGAATGACAATAGTTCTTCCATTTTCACCATCTGGCATTTCAATACCCGAAATCTTGTTAGCTTTGCCTTCGTGGTATTCTTTCATACCTTCAATTTCTTCAAGTTGGCTACTGTATCTTTGAGCTTGTGTCTTCTTGTTGGCTAAAATTTCATATGGATATTCCAAGTCTTTAGCATTTACTTGTTTACCATCAGCCCACTTAACACCTTTTTTAACCGTGATAGTAACGGTCTTATTAGCACGGTCGAGCTTCATAGTAGCGGCACCTTTATTATTAATCTTGTAATGATCATCAGTATCAAAAAGTGATTCGTTACCAGGTGCAGCTGCTTCTGAGTCACTAGAAACAGTTTGAAGTTCATCTGAGAAAATACCAGTAAATGGTGTATCAGATTCAAGGGCAACGTTTACAGTTCCACCTTGCTTGACAGCCTTCTTAGGAGTTGCTGCTAGAAACTTCTTAGCCTCACTAGCACCCGAATTATCGTTGCCACTCTTACCACAAGCAACTAAAGCTAAAGCTGCAGCAGTTACTACACCAACTGAGCCTAATAATTTAGATTTTTTCATATTTTTATTCCCCCAATATTTTTTTGGAACAAACTATGTTTTTTATGTTCTGAAATCAAGTTAATAATTAAATCTTAACACTAATTATTAAAAATGCAACTGCTTTATGAAAACATTTTTAATATTTATGTTATTTTCATACAAGCAAAAAGCCATTATTCCAAAGAATAACAGCTCTTTCTCAAAATATTTAATTTTCACGTTGTCTTGCATCCCCAGCACGTTGCAAAGCACGTCCCACATAGTTAATACTTAATGAAATAACTAACAAAAGTACTGTAGCTGGAAGCCATAACCATGGACGGTTAACAACGTTTACAGGGTCATTAGCAAATCCAATCAATGTACCAAGGGATGGGGTAGTAGTCGGTAACCCATATCCTAAGAAGGATAATGAAGTTTCAATCCCAATATTACCTGCAACAGTTAAAACAACATCAATAATAATCATTGAAGTAATGTTTGGTAAAACTTCACGGAACATGATTTGTAAATCACTTGATCCTGAAGTCTTTGAAGCCAAAACATAATCACGATCACGTTGTGATAAAACAAAGGATCTGTAGTAACGAGCAGTTGTCGTCCAGTAGAACATTGACATCAGCCAAACTAAAGTTACAGCATTATAGTTAGGAATAACCGTAGTTAAAACAATAATGATTGGGAATTGTGGCAAAATCTGAACGAAGTCCACAATTCTCATGATAATTGAATCAATCCCACCACCGTAGTAACCAGATACAAGTCCTACTACTAAACCAATGACTTCAGTGATAACAGTAACAGAAACACCAATCAAGATAGAGTTACGTCCACCCATGATTAATAATTTCAGAATATCACGTCCACCATCGTCAGTTCCTAAGAGGTGACCTGCTTCACCCCAACCATAGTAAGCATCTGCAATATTAATTTCTGTAATTTGTGACTTGTTTAAAAATAGCGATCCACCAAAAGTGAAGATCAAAATTAATACAATAATGACAAAGGCAGTAAAAGCAACTTTATCATGGAATACTTCTCGCATTACTACCTTGAATCCAGAAGGTGGAAGAGAAGCCTTTGGCTTTTCATTTTTTACTGTTTCATTTTTCTTGTTTTCTTTCTCAGCCATTGTCTCTACCTCCTTACTGAATTCTAATACGTGGGTCGATAATACTCATAATGATATCGGATAACAAGTTACCAATTAAGGTTAAAATACCAAAAATCAAAATAAGTGCAGTCAACGTCGTGTAATCACGTTGACCAATAGAATCTAGGAAAAGTTTCCCCATTCCTGGGTAACTAAATACTGTTTCAATAATCATTGAACCACTAAGAAGCCCAGTAATTGTATTACCAAAGAAGGCAGCGATTGGTAAAAGTGAGTTTCTTAAAATATGTTTATGGAAGACCACATTTTCTGGAACCCCTTTACTACGAGCAGTTCTTACGTAATCTTCAACCTTGTTATCAACAATTCCAGTTCTCAAGTATTGAACTGTGGCAGTCGTCGTAATCAAAGCATACAAGATAGCTGGTAAAATCATATGATCTAACCTACTCCACAGTACTCCCCAAAAGCCAGTCGCACTAGCTGAAACGGAACCTGAAATTGGGAACCAACCTAAAGTAAAACCAAACAACCACAAACCTAAAATGTAGAATACAAATCCAGGAGTAGCAAAAGTAATGTAGTTAAAAATTTGAACTGCTTGATCTTGCCATTGATCTTGGTGACGACCTGCTGTAATTCCTAAAGGAATCGCAATTGCATAAGTTAAGATGGTGGTCAAAAGTGATAACCAGAAAGTATTAACTGCACGGTCAGCAATCAATGAAGTTACTGGTACGTGCTGAATATAACTTTGCCCCAAATCGCCATGGAACAAATTTCCAATCCATCGACAATACTGAACCCATACAGGGTCATTTAAACCTGCGGCTTGTCTTAAAGCGGCAATTTGCTTAGGGTCCGTATTAGGGTTAATTGATCCACTAAATGGATCCCCTGGCATCATTTTAGCTAGTAAGAAAACCAAGATACTCAAAATAATCAATTGAGGGATCATGATCAACAAACGCCGTAAAATCGTTTTCCACATGTTTAATCACTCTCCTTTTCTTCTCGTTCTTCTAACTTCGCTTCTTGTACTTCACTCTCAGGGATAGCTACCCAGTGTTTTGGTGCAATTTGCTTTAATGGAAATACACGGCCGTCTTTGTCATACCATTTACTTTGATTTTCTTCAAACTCTTTTTCAACTGCTTCACGGTGAGCTTTATGCTCGGCGCGATGATCAACATCAACTTCCGGAATAGCTGAAAGAAGCCGTTTAGTATAAATATGAATTGGGTGCTTATAAATTTCTTCTCTACTTCCAAGTTCGACTAAACGTCCCCGGTGCATAATAGCTAAGTTCTCAGACATATGCTTAACTACACCCAAATCATGAGAAATAAACAAATATGCAATATTATATTCTTGCTGAATATGCTTCATAAAGTTTAATACTTGAGCTTGAACAGATAAATCTAATGCACTAGTTGGTTCATCAGCCACAATTAATTTTGGATTAGTAGCAACTGCACGCGCTACCCCAATTCTTTGACGTTGCCCACCAGAAAATTCATGTGGATATTTATAAATTGCATCACTCGGCATCCCTACAATATCAAGCAAATCTTGAACACGGTCACGTTCTTGATCAGTAGTTAAATTTTCAAAATTCCGAATTGGTTCAGCAATAATGTCTTCAATTCTCTTTCGAGGATTCAAACTAGACATTGAATCCTGGAAAATCATCTGAACATCTTTATTATAGTTAAGGTGTCTTCTGTTAGCTGGTTTAGTGATATCCATATCTTTATAGATAATTTGACCGCCAGATACTTTTTCAACCCCAACAATTGCCTTACCAGTAGTAGATTTACCTGATCCAGATTCACCAATTAAGCCATAGGTTTCACCTTCGCCAATTGAGAAATTAATTCCATCAACTGCTCGAACATAATCAGTTACCCTATTCCAAAATCCCGACCGAATTGGATAATAGACCTTTAAATCTTTAATTTGTATTATTTCTTTAGCCATAAACTACTCCCCACTTGCTGCATTGACTGTTTTCTTGTCTTTGTCATCTTCAAAGTGGAACGTTTTCCAACAAGTACATCTTACCCAGTGACCCGGAGCTACTTCGTGAATTTTTGGATCTTTCTCATGCGCACTCGCTGGAATCCACGGAATTCTAGCAGCAAATCGATCCCCTTCACGAGGCATATTCTTTAAAGACGGAACTGTACCGTGAATTACGTGCAAATCTTCAGAATCATCATCACTTTGAGGCATAGAATTCAGCAATGATCTGGTATAAGGATGCAATGGATTTTTAAAAATTGTTTTTACATCGGCCTTTTCAACGATTTGACCAGCATACATAACGGCAACTTCATCAGCTGTTTCTGCTACAACCCCCAAATCGTGAGTAATCAAAATAATACCTGAATGGGATTGCTTTTGGATTTGTTGCAACAAATCCAAAATTTGAGCTTGAATAGTTACATCTAATGCAGTTGTTGGCTCATCTGCAATAATTACTTCTGGCTTACATGCAATTGCCATAGCGATTACTACACGCTGGCGCAACCCTCCAGATAATTCATGTGGATACATCTCGTACATTTCTTCAGGACGAGGCATCCCTACCTGATTAAACAATTCAATTACTCGGGCCTTACGTTGTTTTTCATTCATATCCGTGTGATAATACAAAGTTTCTGCAACCTGGTCTCCTACACGCATTAATGGATTTAAACTAGCCAATGGATCCTGAAAGATCATTCCAATCTTATCTCCACGAATCTTATTAAATAAAGATTCATTTAAGCCCACCAAATTCAATTCATTATATAAAATATCGCCCGTGACTTTAGTATTTTTATGGTCGTATAACCCAATAATACTTGAAGCAATCGTACTCTTACCACAGCCAGATTCACCTACAATAGCTAAAATCTCGTCGCGCTTTAGAGTCAGATTGACATCATCTGCAGCATCATAAAATTTCCCTTGCAAACGATATGCAGTATGCAAGTGCTGTATATCTAATAAGAGATCACTCTGCTTCTCCAAAAGCCATTCCTCCATTTTTCAAAATATTAAAGTATTTTAAACTTTCTTAATTTAATTTCTAATTATAAACACAAAACCGGCCCCATGCAAATGGATGACCGGCCTTTTTCATTAAAAACTAGTCTTGATGAGCCTTAACATAAGCAACTGCATCGCCTACAGTTTTTATTTTTTCGGCTTCTTCATCAGGAATTTCTGCGCCAAATTCATCCTCAAGTTGTAGAATAAATTCAACTAAATCGATGGAATCAGCATCTAAATCATTAGTAAAATCAGTGTCTTTAGTAATCTTGTCTTGATCAATATCAAAGTTATCAGCAATCATTGCGCTAATTTTGTTAAAAATTTCTTCTTCTGTCATATTTAATTCTCCCTTTTATTAGAAAAGCTTTGCTTAAATTCATCAATTAACTTTTCATCTAATATTTTATCAATTTGCTTAAGAGTGTAATAAATTGGTCTTTCGTTAGAACGACCATGAGTTTTGACTACTGGAGCATTTACTCCCATCAAAACTGCACCACCATGCTTAGCTGTATCATATTTAGAACGTAAATCCGAAACAGCATTTTTAATTAACAACGCACCAACTTTTGTCATTATACCATTATTAAGTAAACTATCTTTTAAAGAATGAAGCAAAACACTCGACATTCCCTCGATACTCTTTAAAGCAATGTTACCAGAAAAGCCGTCAGTAGCTACCACATCCGCCTTTCCAGTCATTAATTCATTACCTTCAATATTACCGATAAAGTTCAAATCACTCTCTTTGAGCAATTTATAAGCTTCTTGATGAAGTTCATCGCCTTTATCATCTTCAGCCCCATTATTTAAAAGAGCAACTTTTGGATTTTCAACACCGCGAATCTTTTCAGCGTAATAGCTTGCCATTTGCGCCCATTCTAAAATATATTCAGGCTTAGATTTAGCATTTGCTCCCACATCAATGATATTGTATCCACGATCAGAACTTTGAGCAGGTAAAGTTGGCATTAATCCTGGACGTGCAATTCCTTTAATTCTACCAATAATAAAAATTCCACAGGCAAGAAGTGCTCCTGTATTACCCAAAGAAAACAAAGCATCGGCTTTTCCTTCTTTAACATAATTAGCTGCAACAACCATTGAAGAACCTTTCTTGCGACGAATTGCTTTTACCGGCTCATCTTCATCATTGATTACTTCTGTAGTAGGTACTACTTCCAATTGATCATTAATCTGATCTTTAGGGAGGAGCTTGCGAATTTCTTCTTTATCACCAAATAAAATAAACTTAGTGTCAGGTAATTCTGATTTTACTTTTAAAACACCATCAATTATTGCTTTAGGTGCATTTTCTCCACCCATCGCATCAATCGCAATTTTTTTCATAATAAATCATCACAATCTTTTTAGTCTCGATTTTGTTGTACTTCTTTATATTCTAACACCTGTTTTAAAAATTTATGACTAGAATTCGTTAAATTAGGATCTTCTTTAACCAGAGTGCGAGCAACTTTTTGAGCCACAACTAGAGTATTGTAGTTATTTACTACATTGCCTACCCTAAATTCAGGCACCCCTGATTGAGCTTTCCCAAATAAGTCCCCTTGGCCTCTCATTTTCAAATCTTCTTCAGCCAATTTAAAGCCATCGGAAATTTGCGCAATAATTTTCATTCTAGCCTTTCCAGATTCAGTTTTTGGATCAGCAACAAAATAACAGTAACTTTGTGTTTTTCCACGGCCAATTCTCCCTCGTAATTGATGGAGCTGGCTTAAGCCAAAACGATCAGCATTATAAATTACCATCATATTGGCATTAGGAACGTCGACGCCCACTTCAATTACACTCGTCGTTACCAAAATATCGATTTTTTTATTGACAAAATTCGTCATAATTTCATCTTTTTGAGCACCAGACATTTGGCCATGCAACAAGACAACATTCTGATCTGGAAAATCATGCTTAAGTTTAGCATGAAGAGTCTCCGCATTTTTCAAATCCAGTGCTTCTGATTCGGTAATTAATGGCGTTACCGCATAAATTTGAAAACCAGCTTTTAATTGCTCATGCATTCTTTGATAAACTTCATCCATTTGACTACTAGTTTTCCAACTGGAAATAATCGGCTTGCGCCCGGATGGAAGCTCATGAATTTCCGAAACCTGCATATCGCCATAAACCGTTAAAGCCAAAGTACGAGGAATTGGCGTTGCCGTCATAGCTAAAACATCAGGATTTTCTCCTTTATTAATCAGAGAACGCCTTTGCCCTACCCCAAAACGGTGCTGTTCATCAATAATAACCAACCCTAGCTTTTTAAAAATCACATTATTCTGAATCAAAGCGTGGGTGCCGATCACCACATTGATTGTACCGTCAGTTAATTCCCGATATATTTCACGTCTTTCTAAGGTTTTAGTATTTCCAGTCAAAAGAGCAACTCTTACTCCTAGAGGACGCAAAAGTTCGTCAATTTTTTTGAAATGTTGGGTCGCCAAAATTTCGGTTGGTACCATCAATGCTGCTTGATACCCCGCTGTAATTGCCGCATAAATCGCATAAACAGCTACAATAGTTTTCCCTGATCCTACATCTCCTTGAAGTAGGCGTCCCATTTGACGTGGTGAATGCATATCAGCAAAAATCTCGTTGACTACATGCTTTTGGTCATGAGAGAGCTCAAAAGGCAAGGATTTTGTTAATTTGGCTACTTCTTGCAAGTCATATTTTTTAGCAAATCCCTGTGACTGCTTAGAATTTTCATTCATTAAGAGCGCAAGCTGAATTTGAAAGAGATAGAATTCTCTAAAAATTGCACTCCTCTTTGCAATTTCAGCTTGAGAAATATTATTTGGTTTATGCATCCACTTCACTAAATCTTTATCAGAAAGCAAGCGATACTTTTGACGAATTTTCAGGGGAACAATGTCTTCAACATTTTCCAAATATTCATCTAAAGCTAATTTAATTAAACTAACCAGTTTTTTCTGATGAATATGTTTATTCACCGGATAAACTGGTGCTAAACCACTATCATTTTCTTTAGTAGCAACAAATTTAAAAGCTGATAAAGATTGTCTATCTAAATTGTATTTTCCATAGATAGCCACATCTTTACCAATTTCAATTTTACTTTTTAACCAAGGCTGATTAAAAAAATTGACCATGACAACTTCATGGTCAATTCTTAATTTGAAACTTAGGCGCGTTTTTTTATAACCAAATCGACTAACAAAAGGTTCCGTTGCAACAATCCCTTTCAGCATTACCTTTTGACCATCCATGACTTGATCAAGTGGCATTGACTCTAATTCATCATAGCGAAAAGGAAAATAATATAGCAAATCATAAATACTGTATATTCCTAAGCTTCCAAGATCAGCTGCAGTCTTTGTCCCGACACCCTTTAAATCTGTCACCGGAGCAAATAACGCATTATTCATTTTTATTCAACTGAAACTAAGAAATTATAAACTGGTTGGCCACCATCATGAATTTCAAATTCAAGGTCATCATGATTGGCTTCCAACTTTTCAACTACTTGGTCTGCTTGAGACTTATTAGAATCACGACCATACATCAAAGTAACGATTTCTGAATCTTCATCTAACATCTTTTCGATCATTTCAACAGTCGCATTAATCAAATTTGGATTATCTACGCGAATACTGCCATCTACAATTCCCAAGTAATCATTCTTGTGAATCTCAATTTCATCAATCACAGTATCACGATTAGCTTGAGTTACTTCACCAGAAACAACAGTATCAAGATCTTCAGTCATTGCTTCAACGTTTTCATCTACGGAAGCGTTTGGATCAAACGAAAGCATCGCAGTCAAACCTTGCGAAATTGTCTTAGTTGGCACAATCCCGACTGGAATATCACTTACTTCAGCTGCTTGCTTAGCTGCCATCACAATATTGCCGTTATTTGGCAAAATAATAGCTTGCTTAGCACCAGATTTTTTAATTGCATCTACAATATCTGCAGTAGATGGATTCATAGTTTGGCCACCAGAAATAATTCTATTGACGCCTTCGCTTTCAAACAACTTGCGAATTCCATTTCCTGAAGCCACCGCAATTACAGCAAAATCAACTGTTTCTTGCTTTTGTTCATCATTATCAACAATCGTTTCATGTTGAATACGCATGTTGTCAATCTTAATTTTACCTAATTGACCAAATTGACTACCATATTGGAACACATCTCCAGGGTGTTCAGTATGAACGTGAACTTTAGCTACTTCACCATCAGAAACTGCAAGTAAAGAATCTCCCAAGTTAGATAAGTGTTCTCTAAACTTTTCTAATTCAAAAGGCTTTTTATTTGGTACGTCAGCAGTCAAATCAACCATGATTTCCGTACAGTAACCATTAGTAATATCTTGAGTAGCTAATTGACTTTGGACGGATTGGTGGTGCATGGCATTAATCATTTCGTCCATTTCAGTTTCATCAGGTTGATATTGATCTGCAAAGTTTTCTCCAAGAAGACCTTCTAAAAATCCTTCATAGATAAATAGTAATCCTTGACCTCCAGAATCAACTACACCTACTTGCTTCAGAACTGGAAGTAAATCTGGGGTAGTCTTTAAGGCCTTTTTAGCTCCTTCAACGATTGCTTTCATAACTTCTTCAACGTCTTCAGTTTCGCTTGCCTTACTTGCACCTTCAGTTGCGGCAACACGAGCAACCGTCAAAATTGTACCTTCAACAGGCTTCATAACTGCCTTATAAGCAGTTGCAACTCCGTTTGAAAAAGCATTAGCTAATTCTTGGGCATTTAAAGTTTTCATGCCTTGAGTAGCCTTGTAAACTCCTCTAAACAATTGTGAAGTAATAACCCCACTGTTTCCACGCGCACCCATTAACATCCCTTTAGCTAAGCTTTCAGTCAAATCTCCAACACTTGTGCTTGGATTTTCAGCAACTGCTTTAGCTCCACTTTCGATGGTTAAATTCATGTTAGTACCAGTATCACCATCTGGAACGGGAAAAACATTCAAGGAATTAACAAATTCCGCATTTTTTCCCATTCGGTGAGTGGCCACACGAACCATATCTCTAAATTGTTTACTATCTATTTCTTTTAAAACCAATATTCTTAACCTCCGCTTGCGTTATTCGTCAAGTACCTTTACACCTTGTACAATAACATTAACCGATTTAGCATCAATTCCTAACTGATTCTTCAAATTAAATTTAACGCTATCTTGAACATTACGGCTAACTTCTGAAAGTTTCAAACCATATCCAACGATAATATAAACATCAACCGTAATCTTATTATCCTTTGACTTAACAACAACACCGCGCTTGTAATTAGCTCGATTAAGAATACCATCAAAGCCATCGCGAATGGCATTTTTTGAAGCCATTCCAACAACGCCGTAATTAGACGTAGCTGCACCACCAACAACAGTTGCAATTACTCCGTTTGAAATATCTATCAAACCATCTTTTGTTTTGATTTTAACAGCCATTTTTGTCCTCCGTCTCATTGTCTTAATATACGCATTTATTTTATCATAGTAATTCACTAAACGCTCATCAAAACTGATTTCAATAAAAAATACTTTTCTTATTGAAAAGAGTTCAAACATATGCTATCGTAATTAAGTATGAAAACACAAATAAAGGAGGTTTAGCAAATGGCAAAAGATTTTGTGACAGGTAAGAAGACTACTTTTGGTAACAAACGTTCACACGCATTGAATTCAGCTCGTCGTGCTTGGAAGCCAAACCTTCAAAAAGTTCGCATTCTTGTTGACGGTAAGCCAAAGCGCGTTTGGGTTTCAACCAAGACTTTGAAGTCTGGTAAAGTAACTCGTGTCTAGTAATTGACCAAACCCTCCTAGATGAATTTCTGAAGGGTTTTTATTATGCAAAAAGCATCCCAATTAGGGATGCTTTTTTTATCTTTCGGTATTATTGTGAATATCATCGGCAGGAATTTCATCAGCCATTCTTTCGTCCAAAGGTGTGTAAGCATAATCGGTAATCATCTCACCTAATTTAGTTGGCATACCTAAATCTTGTTGCAAAATATTGGTATCATCACCTGCAATACTAGCAATAGTCCTCTTCTTCTTTTTATCATAAACATCTACTTGATGATGCTTTTCCTTTTCTGCATCTCTGTGAAGACGAGCTTCATAACGGCCATTATCAAAGTCTGCGATATCTTTTTCAAAATCTGTATATTTCATAGTCTTGACCTCGTTTGTATAATCATACTTTACTTCTATTTTACTCATTTTTTCCAAAAATAAAAAAGAATTTGAGCTTAATTTCAAATTCTTTTTACATTATGAAAACGATCAATATCCTTAGAGAAAATCACAGCAACTATCCCCTTTTCAAAATCTAATTCAAAAAAAGATTGATCTCTTCTAAATTCATTAGAAGAAAAAACTTGTTGATAATCACTAGAAAAATTCTTTAGTTCATATCTAGCCTTCAAAATATTTAAATTTTTCACCGGTGTTAAATTCCAAATTCCAAAATAAAAATATTCTGGAGCCTTTTTAATTAGATGCTTCCCTGGATTATAAAATCTAATTTCATTTTGCTTATCAATCAAAGTAACTTTTTCAATAAATTTTCTAACACTGGGCCTAAGCATCATTAATAAATTAACTAAATAATGATCTATACGACCGCCTGTCGCGCCCAATATAGTAAGATCCTCTACTTGATAATCCTCAAAAGCAACTTTAATCATTAATTCGGAATCAGTCAGATCCTTAATAGGATTAGAATATCGAATATCAGGAACTGAATTTTCAAGCTCAGCTAATTCAAATTTTTTAAGCGAATCAAAATCTCCAATCGCCAAATCAGGAACAATCCCTAATTCATTTAATAGTAAGCTTCCCCGATCTACCCCGATAATTAAATTTCCAGCTTTTCGTGCCTCTAAAAATATTTCTCTAATATTATGAGGCCAATTTTCTTCCGGAGCGCCTAAAAGTGCGTAAGCTTTCATTTTAAAATCTCACTTAATTTATTAACTTGAGCGCCAATATCACCGCTGCCAAAAATATAAGAGCCAGCCACAAAGATTTCTGCACCTGCATTCTTAGCAATTAGGGCAGTTTCCCCATTTATTCCGCCATCTACTTCAATCTTAATTTTAGGATTTAATTGATCTAAGAGTTCTCGAGTCCGACTAATTTTCTCATCAGAACCTTCAAGAAATTTTTGTCCACCAAATCCTGGATAAACGGTCATTAAAAGCACTTGATCAATTTTAGAATAAAAACGTTTAAGTACTTCAACGGGAGTATCCGGATTAAGAACAAGGCCGGTTTTTACATCATTGGACTTCAGGTAATCGAACCAGTAGTTTACTTCTTCTTCACTCATCGCCTCATAATGAATTTCAATTAAATCAGCTCCGGCTTTTACAAACTCGGGAACCAAAACCTTAGGTGCATCACTCATTAAGTGAATTTCAGCATCTGTCATTGGAAATTCACGTTTAAAATCACTAACTAACTCAGGGCCAAAAGAAAGATTAGGTACAAAATGACCATCCATAATATCAATATGGAAACGACTTATTCCAGCTTCCACAGCTTTTTTTATACCATTTTTTAGATTTAAATTATCTGCATTCAAAATTGATGGTGCAATCATTTAGAACCCTCCAACTTATTTTAAATATTCTGGAATACGACCTTCGCTGATTTCAGTTCTTATAGCTAAATAGTCATCATATCGACTTTGTTTGATTTTACCCTCTTTAAGAAGCAATTTAACCTCACAACCAGGTTCTTTTAAATGTTGACACCCTCTAAACTTACACTTTACACTAGCCTTTTTAAATTCAACAAAATAATTACACAATTCGTTTAATTTAATTGGGGTGAGATCAATTGAGGAGAATCCAGGCGTATCAGCTAAAAAGCCCTCTCCAAGGGAAAATAATTGAACTTGGCGAGTAGTATGCTTTCCTCGATTTAAACTCATCGAAATTGCGCCTGTTAATTGATTAGCGTCTTTTTTGAGCTTATTAAGTAATGTGGACTTCCCAGCCCCAGATTGACCGGCTAAAGTCCAAATTTCGCCCTTTTTAATTGTTTGAATAATCTTTTCTACATCTTGAGCTTCATAAAAAACTGGATACCCGATTTTTTGATAATAAGCTAAGTCTGCCTTGATTTTTTCTAATTGTTCTTTGGAAATTAAATCACTTTTTGACAGATAGATACTAACATTAACACCTTGCCAAGAAAAGAAAGTTAAGAAACGGTCAAGTAATTGTAACGAAAAATCTGGCTGAACCGCAGAAATCACTAACAAAACATGGCTCACATTAGCTACTGCTGGACGTCCAATCCGATTAATTCGTGAAAGAATTTTAACTAAATAACTAGTCCCCTTTTCATCAACTTGAACTTCAACATGATCTCCAACAGCAGGCTTTTGCTTTTTTTGTCGAAAAACTCCACGTGCCCTTGTTCTAACTCGTTGTCCCGATGTTAATTCCACATCATAAAAGCCGGCTATTAAACCAACAACAGTTCCTTCCTCAGTTTTTGTCATTTAGTTACCTTCTCATTTAATATTGTTTGTCCATCACGAACAACTCTCAACTCTCCGCTTCCATTTTTTAAACTAAATGGAATAGAAAAACTCATATCTCGTTTAATATATAAATCTCGATAAATATTACTTAAAGAGTGATCATCATCTTTAATGTAAATTTGAACGTGATTTCCTTTGTCTAATTCTTTTTCATTATGATTGTCTGTATCTTCTTTAAGATTTTTAGGAGGTGCATAATCTACTGTAAAGTTTTTAGTAATATTAGTTTCAGTATTTTTTTCTTTTTCACCTTTAGAAACACTAATTGTAATAGTTGAACCCTTTTCAACTTTAGTGCCAGGATCCGGGCTCATAGCCATAATCATTCCTTTTTCTACATTTTGAGAATATTTTTCAGAAATCTGAAGGGTCAAACCATTTTCTTTAGCATAATCTTGAGCACTCTTTAAAGAATAGTTCTTCAAATTTTTTAACTTAATCATGTCTGGCTTGGGTTTGGGAGGCTGTCCTTTTGAGACAATCAAAGTAATTGTAGTCTGTTTCGGCTTCACCTCTACATCAGCTGCGATACTTTGATCAATCACATGATCTGGAGGAACTGTATTAGAGATTTGATTTTCTCGTACTACATCAAATCCCATATCCTGCAATTTAGTTACGGCAGCTTCATAAGTTTGCCCCGTTACATCGGGAACCTTCGCCATTCCTGCGCCATTTGAGATAATTAAATCTACGCTTTTGCCTCTAGTAATCGAATTGCCAGAATTTGGTTTAGTATTTATTACGCGTCCCGCATCAATACTATCTGAATTTCGATGGTGAATTTTTCCTAATTCTAGTCCCGATTTTTCAAGCCGATTTTTAGCAGATTCTTCTGTCAAATTAGTAACATCTGGAATCCTGACAGTGCCTTGGGCCGCTTTATTGGCGCTATTCCTTGCATCCAGAGCAAATACCATCATACACACAATTAAGATTGCGACAATTCCTACAAAAATCCACCACCATTTATGCTTTTTTAAAGTAGCCAAAAATGATCCTTTCTTTGGATTTTCTTGAGGGTCCGGCTCAGCAGGCGGATCAGGATTTTCAGGTGGATCATCATTCCCATCATCTTTTTTCACTGATTTAAAAGCAGGTAAAATAATAGTCTTATCATTATTACCACCATGATCAGGCACAAATACTGGCTCATCTCCGCGATCTTTATCCAAACTAGTATCAAGATCATTTTTCATTTCCTGAGCTGACTCATAGCGGTCGCGTGGATCCTTAGCTGTTGCTCTTAAAACCACATTTTCCAAGGCTTGGGGTACTTCAGGATCTTTTTCTCTAATTGATGGAATCTCTTCTTGAACATGTTTTAAAGCAATTGAGACGGGTGTATCCCCATTAAAAGGCACTTTCCCCGTAATCAGTTCATATAAGATAATCCCAACAGAATAGATATCCGATTGTTTAGTAACTAATCCTCCTCGCGTTTGTTCGGGAGACATGTAATGTACCGATCCCATCACAGAGTTAGTTTGAGTAATCGAACTTTGATTTAGAGCGACGGCTATCCCAAAATCTGCGATTTTGATATTTCCTCGTTTATCCATCAAAATATTCTGTGGCTTTAAATCTCTATGAATAACATTATGTTTATGAGCTAATGCCACTGCGCTCAAAATCTGATCCATAATCCGGATAACTTCATGCAAATCTAGCGGTGAATTTTCCCGAATATAATCTTTTAAATCAGGCCCATCCACATATTCCATTACCATATAAGGTAAGCCGTGATCAGTTCCAACATCAAGGACCGATACAATATTTGGATGGCTCAATTCACTAGTCGCTAAGGCTTCTCGTTGAAATCTAGCTAAAATTTGCGATTCTTTTTGAAGATCCAACCTTAAAACTTTAACAGCTACTTTTCGCTGCAAGATAATATCTTCAGCTAAATATACATTAGCCATTCCACCTTCACCAAGGGTATCCAGTATTCGATAGCGTTCACCAAGCAAATAACCTTTATCGATCACTTACTTCCTTCCCCCTTGTTCCAAACCAAGCATACCGTGATGTTATCACCACCACCTAAACGATTTGCTTCATTAATTAACTTGTTGCATCGATCTTTTAAGCTTAGTTCTTTGGTTGCCAAAATTTGCTGAATCTGTGGATCACTTAAGGAATTAGTTAATCCATCTGTACACAGTAAAATGATGTCATTTTCGTTTAAAGCGACATTTCGAAATTCAGGATCAATTGTGCTAGAAACCCCTAAAGCTTGGGTAATAATATTTTTTTGAGGATGGTGTTTTGCTTGTTCTTTGGTAATTTGACCCATTTTAACTAGTTCATTAACTAAGGAATGATCTTCCGTTAGTTGAGTAAAATGACCATCCGCATAAATATATGCTCGTGAATCACCTAAGTGGGCAATTAAAGCTGTATCTTTAAAGGCAAAAGCTAAAACAATTGTCGTTCCCATCCCATTCAAATCGGGGAAACGATCCGCAGTCTTCAAAATTGTTTCATTTTCGGACTTTAACTGAACTTCAATCCATTTATGAGCACTATTTGTATCTGTAAAATCCGTTGATTCAAAATTATGCCCTAAATGACTTACCGCCATCGTTGATGCTACATCCCCTCCTTGATGGCCTCCCATACCATCACACACAATTGCCAATGTAGTATCGCTTTTATTTTTAAATACTTTTACAAAATCTTGGTTGCTTTTACGTATTCTACCAATACTTGAAGCAAATGCTGTTTCAATCAAAATTTAACCTCGTAATTTAAACTTAGCAATAAAAAAGCCATCGCTGTCATAACTATCTGGTAAAATTTTTAGCATTCCATTACTAGTTAAGTTGCCTGCCTTAAACTTTGAAAGTTCAAAGTTAGGATGACTTTTTAAAAATTTTTCAACTACTTCTTCATTTTCTTGAATAGAGATACTGCAAGTAGAATAAACTAATTCTCCATTTTGAGCTAATAATCCACTTACATGATCTAAAATATCAAGCTGAATTTTTTGCAGATTAATTAAATCTTGCTTGGTCTTACTATAGCGTATTTCGGGTTTTCTTCTTAATAATCCTAACCCTGAACAAGGAGCATCTATCAGTATTTTAGCAAACTCTCCTTTTGAAAAACACTCATCAACCTTGCGGGCATCAATAGCTTTAGTAGAAACCTTATCTGCAACATCCATTCTCTCTGCATTTTGGTGAACAAGATTGAGCTTTTTCTTATGGATATCCAACGCAGTAACATGTCCTGTAGTAAGGTGTTCTGCAATTTGAACAGTTTTACCTCCCGGAGCACTGCATGCATCTAAAACTTCTTCGTCTCCCTTAAAATCAAAGGCATCTACTACTAAGCTAGCAGCTTCATCTTGAACAGTTAACTTTCCTTCTTTAAATAATGGAGTATCGACAATTCCCCCATGACTTAAGATCACACTATCAGAAGCCAAAGCAGAAAACTCAGGATTAAATCCCAATTTCTTTAATTGGAAAAATGTTTGCTTTTGATCTTTTAAAGCTAATCTCACACTATTTTTTGCTGGTTGATTTAAACTAATCAACATTTTTTCAGTCTTTTTAAGTCCCCAGTTTTTAATAAAGTATTCAACTAGCCACTTCGGAAAACTTTCTTTTACACTTAAATATTCAACTTCATCATTTTTATTTGGTAAAATTTCTCCCCGACGTACAAAGGCTCTTAAAATTCCGTTAACAATTCTATACCCCGCAGAATGGTGTTTACCAAACTTCTTAGCTAGTTTATTAGCTTCATCAAGAACTGCACGAGTAGGAATTTTATCCAAAAATTGAATTTGATAAATCGACATTAAAAGAAGAGGTTCCAGATACTTTTCAGTAAGCTTAGTCTTTACCAAACCTTTCAATTGATATTCCAAATAAATCTTATATTGAATCGTTCCATAAACCAAATTAGTAGCTAAATTTTGATCAGTAACTGAAAGCTTGGCTTGACGTAAATTATTATTCAAACTCAAATTTGAATATGATTTATTTTGCAAGACACTCATTAAAGTTTCTAGAGCAATTGAACGTGCTGTGTTAGTCATCGATAATCTTTTCTCCTACCGTAAATTTACTTGCTTGACCATTTAAGAAACTTTGAATTGGCATTTTCTTTTTACCTGCTGGTTGTACTTCAAGGAGATTAAGAACCGTATTATTAGCAAAACTAATCGCAAAACGACCCTTATTTTCAACTAAACTTCCAGCCTCTAAATCTGTACTTTCATCAGCCACTTCGGCCTTCCAAACCTTAAATCTCTTGCCATTTACCATCATATAAGCACCAGGATCTGGATTGAGGCCACGCAATAAATTATTAGCCTCTTGAGCAGTCATTTTAGAAGTAATGCGTTCTTGATTCTTAGTAATATTTGGAGAGAAAACCACTTCTTCTTCATTCTGAGTCACTTTTTGAACACTTCCATCGCTAATCTTAGGGAGTGTTTCAAGTAATAAGTCACGACCCAAGTAAGATAGTTTTTCAAATAAACTTCCAGCAGTGTCGTCAGGCTCAATTTCAATTGCCTTTTGAGCATAAATATCGCCTGCGTCCATCTTTTTAACCATTTCCATAATGGTAATTCCGGTTTCCTTATCTCCGTTAATCAAAGAGTATTGAATAGGCGCTCCTCCACGATATTTTGGAAGCAAAGAACCATGGACATTTACTGCAGCAATTTTAGCGGAATTCAAAAACTTAGTTGGTAAAAATTGCCCGTAAGCAGCCGTCACTATAAAATCTGCATTCATAGCAATTAATTCGTCTAACTCACTAGAACCAGATAATTTAACCGGTTGATAAACTGGGATATCCAGTTCTTCTGCCGCAATTTTAGCAGGTGTCTTAGTGATTTTTTGTTTACGTCCTACTTTTTTATCTGGTTGAGTTACTACTGCTTTTACCTCATAACCTTTTTCAACTAATCCCTTTAAAACTGGTACTGAAAAGTCTGGGGTTCCCATAAAAATTATTGATGTCATTCCATTCTCTCCTTAAACAATTCTTTCTGGTTCATTATCAATGTATACATTTAATCCATATTTTTTAATTTCTTGTGCAGAATTCTGAATTTGATGAAGCAAATCGTTTAAATTATCTTCTTTTTTATATTTTACCAGGATTTGGTAATAATATTGATTTTTTAATCTTGAAATCGCACTGGGAGTAGGTCCTAAAATAATTGTATTTGAATGCAAGCTACTTGCAAGCTTTCTTTTAATTTTAAAAGCTTCTCGAGCCGCATTTTGTTCCTTTTTTGAAGCAATTGAAATCAAGACTGTGTAATAATATGGGGGATAATTGCCTGCATGACGCATTTGCATTTCATAAGCATAAAAACGTTCATAATCCTGAGTTTGAGCCAATTCAATTGCGTAATGTTCCGGATTGTACGTTTGAATAATGACTTCCCCAGCTTTTTCGGCTCGACCTGCTCGTCCGGCAACTTGAGTTAACAATTCAAAAGTTCGCTCGGCTGCATTATAATCAGGTACCCACAATCCAGTATCGGCATTCACTACTCCGACTAGGGTAACATTCGGAAAATCCAAGCCTTTAGCAATCATTTGAGTACCCAAAAGAATATCTGCTTCATGATTACCAAATTTATCTAAAATTTTCTTATAGCTTCCCTTTCTTCGAGTAGTATCTACATCCATACGAAGAATTTTAGCGTTTGGCATTAATTGCTCCAGTTCTTCTTGAACTTTTTGCGTACCCGTCCCTAAAAAACGAATCTTATCACTTTGACAATTAGGGCATTTTTCTGGGATGGGAGCCGTATACCCGCAATAGTGACATTGCATCTCATGCGTGTCCTTATGCATGGTCAACGATAAATCACAATTTGGACACTTCATTACATATCCGCATTCACGACACAACATAAAATTAGCAAAGCCTCTGCGATTAAGCATCAAAATAACCTGCTCATTTTTTGACAAACGATCCTTAATTGCATTTACCAAATCAGTTGACAAATCAAACTGATCCCCTGCAAATTCTGCATGTTTTAAATCAATCAAGTTTACCTGAGGTAAATTTTTATTATTAGCTCTTTTAGTAAGCTTTAATAAATGATAAATCCCTTTTTGGGCACGAGCTCGACTATATAAAGACGGAGTGGCACTTCCTAAAACTAAAGGACAGTTATTAAAATCACTGCGCCAAAGAGCAACATTACGCGCATGGTAACGTGGATTATCTTCTTGCTTATATGAAGATTCATGCTCTTCGTCAATTACAATCAGCCCTAAATTCTTTATCGGAGCAAAGACAGCACTTCGAGTCCCCACTACTACCCGAATTTCACCACGACGAATTCGGCGCCATTCATCATATAATTCTCCCGTCGATAAACTACTATGTAAGACTGCCACTTTATCTCCGAACCTACTTTTAACTTGACTCACCATTTGAGGTGTCAAAGAAATCTCCGGAACCAGCATTAAAGCATTACGACCATGATCTAAAGTTTTACTAATCGCATGTAAATATACTTCCGTCTTACCACTACCGGTAATTCCCTCTAATAGATACGTCTTAGACACCTGCTTTTGAACTGAATCATTTATCTGATCAACGGCAGCTTCTTGTTCTTCATTCAAAGTGACAGTTACAGCTTTTTTCTTATTATCAAACCCAGCAAGAGGATTACGATAAACTTCTACGGCTGCTTTTTTTAGCCAGTTCTTCTTCACTGCTTGAGTTAAATCAGTAGTTGTGATTTTTGCGGTCTTTTCCAGTTCATCTTGCATTCGCGGATAACTATCATAGTTTTCAATGATATCCGTTAAAATTCTCCGTTGCTTAAGCGCATTGCGTCTAACGGAATTCAAAATTTTCTGATATTCTTCTCGAGATTCAGTTAAAAGATATTGATTTTCTGTTTTCTTTTTTGCCCTATTTTCAACCAAATACTCAACTTTTGCCTCATTATTGCGTAAAAGCTTTCTTGCTAAGGCAATTTTTTTATTATCAGTTAAATCATTTAAATCAACTGGATCTCCTTTAAAAAGGGCCAACTTTTGCGCACTTTTAGAAATTGGGGTTAAAATTTTTCGATAGTTTGCTCGCATTACTCGGGGCAGCATTGTCTTAAGGATTGAAATTCGATAAGAATATACATTTTTAGCCATGTATTTTGACAATCTTACCAATTCCGGAGTAAGTGGGGGCATTTCATCAACGACAACGAGAAGATCTTTTAATTTACCTGGATAATTACTAGTTTTTGAAATTCCAACTACAAATCCCTGTAATTTTCTAGGACCAAAAGGGACAAATACCCGCGACCCAATTTCTACATCAGAAATACTTTCGGGAATATGATATTCAAAAATTCGATCTGTCTGTTTTGCTGCAATATCAACAATAACTTGAGCAATCATTCAATCACCTTACAAAAAATGACCACCATCATTGCTGATGGCGGTCATAAACTAAATTAATCTTCGAGGTTAACTTCTTGATGCGCAGGATCAACTGTAACCTTACCAGCTGCAATTTCCTCAAGAGCCTTTCCTACTGCTTTATCACACTTGAAAACTTCAAGAGTTGGTGGAAAACCTGCTTCAAGTTCATGTGCACGTTTTGCAGCAAGTACTGACAATGAGTAACGTGAATCAACGCGACTTAATAATTTATCAATTGATGGATATGTAATTCTCATAGTTAATCCTCCCTGACCATTTTACGATAGTCATCGATAACTCGTTTAACACTAACATGTTCTGCATCAACAATTGCTTTAATATGATCAACCGCATTTGCAATAGTATCATTAACTACGGCATAATCATAATCTTGCATTACCAAAATTTCTTTACGAGCTTGTTTAATTCGGCCCATAATAACGTCCTCAGACTCTGTCCCTCGATGTTCAAGACGAAGATGTAAAGTATGTAAATCCGGTGGCGTCAAAAAGATAAACACACCATCCGGCATTTTTTCTCTTACCTTTTTTGCACCATTTACATCAATCTCGAGTAAAACGTCTTTACCTTCTTTAAGCATCTTTTTAACTGGGGCAAGCGGAGTACCATAATAATGACCAACGTACTTATTATATTCTAAAAGTTCTCCGCGGTTAATAGCTTCTTGAAAACGTTCTTCACTTACAAAATAATAGTCTTTCCCATCAACTTCACCCGGTCGTGGTTTACGGGTAGTCATAGAAACAGAATATTCAAAAGGAAATACTTTATTTTCAACAATTGCACTCTTAACGGTTCCTTTACCAACACCCGAAGGACCCGAAAGGACGAGTAACAAACCTTTATCTGCCATGCCAAACACTCCTAGAAAGATCTAATATATCTAGTTTGCACTAAAAACATTTTATTTTCAAGTTCTTTTATTAAAACTGTTTATTAAATCAATTGCATTTTGTTTAGCTGCAGTTGTGATATTACTACCAGCCATCATTTGAGCAATTGCGGTGACCGTTTCATCCTGCGCAAGTGGTTTCACTTGAGTAAATGTAGCCCCGCCTTTAACCTCTTTAGCTACTAAATATCTCTGATCACCAGCTGCAGCAACTTGCGGCGAGTGAGTAATTGTAATTACTTGCTTGTCTTGACCAATACTATGCATTTTCTGTCCAATAGCTGCGGAAACTCGGCCAGAAACTCCAGTATCAATTTCATCAAAAATCATCGTTCCAACTGGTTCCACTCGACTAAAAATTGCCTTTAAAGCTAAAATTAATCGCGACTGTTCCCCACCAGAGACAATTTTAACCAATGGCATTAAGTCTTCGCCGGGATTAGGAGCAATCAAAAATGCAATCTCATCAGTACCTTTAGGAGTAAAAGTTTTAGTCTGGTCAAAATTAATTGCAAACCGAGCTTTCTCCATATACAGATCAGCCAATTCTTGCTTAATTTGACCCTCCAATTTATGAGCTACCTGTTCACGAATAAAATGTAATTTTTCAGCTTGCTTAGTCATTTTAGATTCTAAAAGAGAGATTTTTTTCTGAATTTCTTCTTCATCTAAACCACCCGATTCAAACTGAGCTAATTCTTTTTGAACGTTTTGATAAAATTTAAGCACTTCTTCTAAGCTCGGACCATATTTTTTCTTCAAGGAATTAAGTAAGTCTAAACGATTAGTAACTTCTTGAAAGCGTTCCTCATCAAAATCCATTTGATCCATTAAACTTGAAAGCTCACTACGCGCATCACTTAAAGCATAGACGCCATCATCAACAGTTTTCGCAAAATCATTGAATTTATTACTAAATTCTGTCAAATCACCAGCAGCACTTTGGGCATCCCCCAATAAAGTTTCGATCCCATGTTCATCATCATCATAAAGTTGCACAAAATAATGAACGGCATCCGTAATTTTTTGATAATTATTCAATTCATTAAACTCATCTTCCAACTTCTCATCTTCTTTAGGGTCCGACAAGTTAGCTGCTTCTAATTCATCATTTTGAAATTGCAAAATATCTTGACGCTGAGCCAATTCTTGGGCATCTTGACGCAGATGATGTAATTGATCCGTTAACTTTTTCCATTTATAATAATTATCTTGGTAAGCGCTCAATTCCTCTTTTAAATCACTGGGAGCATAATTGTCAACTAAATCGATCTGTCTATCCTGATTCATCAATATTTGTTGATCATTTTGCCCATGGATATCTACCAAATAATTACCCACTTCACGTAAAACATTGATTGTAGTTAGTTGACCATTGATTCGAACAATATTTCTACCTTTTGTGGCTAATTCTCGACTAATTACTAATTGATTATCATCATGAGGAAGACCGTATTCATCACACAAAAGTGAAATTTGCTTAGCTTGCTCTCCTAAGTCAAATAACCCCGTAACTAACGCTTTGTCTTCACCTGACCGAATCATTTCTTTTTGACCTCGTCCTCCCATTAAAAGAGAAACTGCATCAATTAAAATAGATTTCCCGGCACCAGTTTCCCCAATTAGCACCGTCATTTTCTCTTGAAAACGAACCTTCAAAGCTTTAATTATCGCAAAGTTTTTAATATCTAGCTCTACTAGCATTTTTTCACCTTAAAGTCCTTCAACAGCACGTTCCACTACTTCACTCACTGTTCCAGACCAAAGATTCTGTCCACCTTTATCTTCATCTTTTTGTAAATGAATTAAAAATTCAATATTTCCTTTTCCACCCTTGATTGGTGAGTAATCTATTCCCAAAACATTAAAACCGATCTTCATGGCTTCATTCATTGTATGTTCAATTACTTGACGATGAACTTCATGATCATGAACAATTCCATGTTTTCCTACATTTTCAGGACCAGCTTCAAATTGGGGCTTAATCAAGCATACTGCATCACATTTATCTTTTAAAATTGCATACATTGGCGGCATAATTAAATCTAATGAAATAAAGGAAACATCAGTCATCGCAAAGTCTGGTAAGCCTTGATCAAAATCTTCTGGTTTACTATAACGGAAATTTTGTTTTTCCATAACAATTACTCGCGGATCATCACGTAATTGCCAAGCTAATTGATTATATCCAACATCTAAGGCATAAACCATTTTTGCTCCATTATGAAGTGCAACGTCAGTGAAGCCCCCAGTTGAAGCACCAATATCTAAACAAATTTTATCCTTTAAATCGATATCAAAAACTTTCAAGGCTTTTTCTAATTTAAAACCTCCACGTGAGACATATTTTTTCCCGTCGTCTTTGACATAGAACTTCTCATCTTCCGGAAATTTTGTTCCACTTTTATCAATTCTTTGATGATTGTGATCACTTACTAAACCAGCCATTATGGCTCGTTGAGCTTGAGAACGAGAATTAAAAATTCCTTGCTCAGCTAATAGTACATCTGCTCGTTGTTTTGTCATTTATAATACCTTTTTATAAAGATCTAAAAATCCACCCAATATATCACTATCTAACCCATTAAGATCATCCTTAGCTTGTTTAATTAAAGCCTTTAATTCTTGCCTGCTTTGATCAATACCCAGCAGAGTTAAAGTATTATTCTTTCCCTCTTCTTTATCTTTATGGGTAGCTTTACCAGCTTCTTGACTAGTTTCCACCACATCAACTAGATCATCATATATTTGATAAGCGCGACCAAATACTTTTGCAAAGTCAGATAACTTCACTTTTTCAATATCAGTTGCATTTGCTCTAACAGTTCCCATTTGAACACTAGCTAAAATCAAACAACCTGTCTTTAGCCATTCCATCTTATCGATATACTTGCTGTCATTTGCTACGGAGGCATTATTAGTGGAATCAATATCTAAATATTGTCCTCCGACCATGCCATTAGGTCCAATTGCCTTAGTAATAATGGTAACCATCTCAGCTGAATTACTTGCCTTAGCAATCCACTCAATTCCCAGAGGTAAAAGTGCATCCCCTGCTAAAATAGCCTCAGCTTCGCCCCATTTTTTATGGCTAGTTAAACAACCTCGTCGATAATCATCATTATCCATAGCTGGTAAATCATCATGAATGAGAGAATAGGTATGAATTAATTCGATTCCACAGGCAATTTGAATTTCAGCATCATCAATCTTACGTCCTAAAGTATTTAAAGTAGCCAAATACAATAAAGGACGAAGTCTCTTCCCACCAGCCATCACCGAATATGACATAATTTGACTGATCTTTTGATCATCAATATCATCAGCTAAATGCTTTTCTAAATACTTATTAATTACCGGCGTCCAATTTTCTTGAAAATATTTAAATGCTGTCATAATTATTCCTCCGGTGCAGATGCGTTTGTAGGATCTAAGCTATGTTCAGTACCATCACTATCAATAAGTTTAGCAACAGTTTCTTCTGCTTCAGTTAGTTTCTTATCCAAATTACGGCTAATTTTAACTCCTTCTTGGAATTGTTTTAAAGCATCTTCTAAAGGAACATTTCCATTTTCTAAACTAGTCACAATTTGTTCTAATTCATTTAATTGCTGTTCAAAATTATTCTTTTCACTTGCCATTTTACTTTCTCCTCACATCCATTACGCGTGCACTTATTTCTCCATCTTTAAAATGCACTTTCACTAAATCATTTTCTTTTAGATCATCAACGGAAGTAACAGTTTGATCTTTTTTATCACTCACATAAGCATAGCCTCTATTTAGCGTCTTTAAAGGACTATAATCATCAAGTTGTTGAGCCATCTGTTTAAATTGATTCTTCTTTTGAGCAATAACTTGATTCATCCCCGTTATTAATTGTCGGGCATTAAAGATATTAGCTTGCTTCATTTGTGTAATTTGCTTTTCAGGACTATTGCCGAGCAATCTTTGATTTAGTAAACGATAATTCTGACTATTTTGATTTAAAAGATGAGTAATACCATTTTGCAGTCGATTTTTTAGTAAATCAACGGTTTGAATTTGTTGATCGTAGAGTCGGGCAGGCTCTCGCATAATTACCGAATTATTAATACGATTCAATACTTCTCTTTTTTCATGAATAAGGACATTAGTTTCTGAAATTAAGCGGCTGTTTAATTGACGAATATGAGCCAGCTCATCTGATAAATTTGGAGTTGCATATTCGGCCGCTGCAGTTGGAGTAGCCGCCCGTTGATCAGCAACTAAGTCACACAGAGTAGTATCGGTTTCATGACCTACCGAAGAAATTACCGGCATTTGCATATTATAAACTTGCCGCACTACCTTTTCTTCATTAAAAGGCCACAAATCTTCTAGCGCCCCCCCACCACGTCCAATAATCATTACATCGTATTTATCACCGTAAGACGCAATTTGCCGCATTGCATTTACTAAAGAATCCGCTGCCGTCTCTCCTTGAACTTGAGCTGGAAACAAGTCAATCTCCGCATGAGGGAAACGACGATTGGCTGTTACCATAATATCATGAATGACAGCGCCAGAAGCACTCGTTACTACCGCAATTTTATCAGGAAATCGGGGTAATTTTTTCTTATGACTTTCATCAAATAAGCCTTCTTTAGCAAGTTTTTCCTGCAATTGTCTTAACTGTTCGTATAAAGCTCCTAAGCCAGCAGGTTCCATTTTTTCTGCATAAAATTGATAAGATCCTTGAGGCCCGTATACATTCACATAACCAACAACATAAACTTTCATTCCCTCTTCGGGTTTAAATTTTACCTTGTCAAAATATGAACGAAACATTACCACATTAATTTTTGATTTTTCATCTTTTAAAGAAAAATATTGATGTGAATTGCGTCGATATCTAAAATTTGACAGTTCTCCTTCCAAAAATACCTTATGTAAATAAGGATCATTCTTGAATTTTTGAGTAATATAATAATTTAAATCGCTAACACTTAAATATTTATCATTTGATGCCATGGGCTCTCCTCGTTAACTTCACTACTTGTTCCATTAAAAGTTCAACTGTGAGCGGTCCGACGCCACCTGGTACGGGAGTAATCCAGCTAGCTTTAGATAAAACTTGCTTAAAATCAACATCTCCCACCAAATGTCCTTCTACACGATTAATTCCTACATCAATTACTACTGCACCTTTTTTAACCATTTCAGAAGTCAGCAAATTTGCTTGACCTGCGGCCACAATAATAATATCTGCCATCCGAGTATAAGTAGACAAAGATTTAGTTTTAGAGTGCAAAACAGAAACACTAGCATCTTTTTCCAACATCAAAGCAGCAAGAGGCTTACCGACAATGTTGCTGCGTCCAATAATAGCAACATTTTTTCCAGCAACATTTATTTTGTAATGTTCAAGTAACTTCATAATACCGATAGCCGTAGCAGGTTCTACAAAATGATTTGATTGCCATAAATGACCAATATTAGTAGGTGTTAAGCCATCAACGTCTTTTTCTGGATCGATTCTTTCAAGAAGATGATTTACATCAATTTGCTCAGGAGTAGGCATTTGAACCATTATTCCGTGTACGAACGGATCTTGATTTAACTCATCAATTAAATTCAGCACACTCTCTTCCGATTCTGTACTAGGCAATTGATAGATTTTTTGTTCAATTCCCATTTCCTGAGCTCTTCTTTTTTTAGTTTTTACATACACCTTACTTGCTGGATCATCTCCAATATTAATTACGCAAAAAAGGGGCTTAATTCCGTCTTGTTTTAATATTTCAATTTCTTTTTTTAATTTTTGTGCACGTAAATTCGCTAAAGACTTCCCATCAAGAATCTTTCCCATTAAACATTTCCCCATTTCTTATAAAAAAAGCCGGCAACTCCCGTGCCGGCCATCGTTTTTTATTTAATGAAGTTTGCTAGCATTCCATTAACAAATGGTTTTGACTTTGGATCAGCAAATTCATCGCATAAGTTTAAAGCTTCATTAACCGCTGCTTTAGGCTCAATTTCATCACTATACTTGATTTCATATAAAGCGACTTCCATAATTGCAACCGTAATTTGATTTACGCGATTTAAATGCCAGCCATTTTTTAAATGGCTTTCTAAATCTTGTTCAAGTTCTTCACGTTTTGCAATAACGCCTTCAATCAGAGTCTTTGAATAGGCAGAAAGCTCTTTTAAATCAAGCGTTGCTACGGTTTTAGCTTCAACTTCCTCAGCAGTATACTCAGGATCTTGGTTAGCTAAATATGCTGCTTGCATTGCAACTTTACGACTTTCGTGTTGATTCATTATTACTTTTCTTCATCCTCCGAAAACAGCTTCGAGGTAGTTTGTTCAGTATCTTCCGGGAATACTAAACCTACTACATGAACATTAATTGCTTTAAGTTCTAAATCAGTCATTTGCAATAATTGCGTCTTTAATGCCTTTTGCAATTGCATGCCAACTTTTGGAACATTAACGCCACTATCAAAGTAGACATAAACATCAGCAATTAATCTATTATCATCATCAAGTTTGATATTAACGCCTTTTCCACGATCTTCGCGACCTAATACCCAACTTAAACCAGATTTTATATTGCCTCGCATTCCTGCAACGCCGTCAATTTTTTCAGCAGCAATGCCCAAAATAACTTCGAGAACGCTAGGATCAATTTCAATCTGTTCACCGGTCTCTTCACCGTTTAAGAGAATTTTTGAACTGTCTGCCATATCTTTTTACCTCAAAAAACTACTTATTAGCACGTGATACGTACGTACCATCAGCTGTGTTAATAGTTAATACGTCACCTTCGTTGATAAAGAATGGAACGTTAACTACTAAACCTGTTTCCATAGTTGCAGGCTTACCACCACCAGATGAAGTATCACCTTTAATATTTGGTTCAGTCTTTTCAACTGTCAAATCAACAGTATTTGGTAATTGAACCCCTAAAGTTTCACCTTCGTGCATGATAACACTAACATCCATGTTTTCCTTCAAGTACTTAGATTCTTCTTCAATTTGTTCATTTGGAATAGCCAATTGATCATAAGTTGAAGTATCCATAAATACATAACTAGTACCATCATTGTATAGGTATTGCATAGATTTAGTTTGAATATCTGCAGTTTCAACCTTAGCAGTTGAACGGAAAGTATATTCTTGCACTGCACCTGTTCTCAAACTCTTTAACTTTGAACGAACAAAGGCACTACCCTTACCTGGTTTTACGTGTTGGAATTCAACGATTCGCCATAAATCATTATTGTATTGAATGGTTAATCCGTTTTTGAATTCGTTAACTGAAATCATTGTCATATTAATTCCCTCATTTCTACATACTATATGTTACCAATTTGAAAGCCATTTGGCTATAAAGAATATCTAGTTTAAAGCGAAAGTAATTCATCTTTTGGTAAATTGGATAAAGTAATTGGAGTATTGTCATGAACTAGAATATCATCTTCAATTCTCACTCCACCCTTATTCGGTAAATAAATCCCTGGTTCAACTGTATGAACCATATTATTTTCTAATTTTTGTTTACTAAAGGGCAAAGCGGGCTGACATAATTCATGAATTTCTAGTCCAATTCCATGTCCTATTCCATGACCAAAATATTTTCCATAACCTTGCTCAGTAATATAATCTCGAGCTGCTCGATCAACATCGCGACCAGTATTTCCACTCACTGCCGCTTCAATTCCTCGCCTTTGTGCTTCATGAACAATATTGTAAATTTTTTCCAGTTCTGGATCAACTTTTCCAACAGCCACGGTTCTCGTAATATCTGCAGCATATCCATGATAAAAGCTCCCAAAATCAATTACAACCATATCGCCTTCGGCAATCTTTTTATCGCTGGCAACACCATGAGCCCACGCAGATCGAACACCTGAAGCAATAATTGTATCAAAATCAGGACCATCGCCGCCATTTAATTTAAATAAATAATCAAGTTTAGCAGCGACATCTCTCTCCTTAACTCCGGGCTTAATCATCGGTAAGATACTCTTAAAACTTTCCATTGAAATTTCAATAGCCTTTTTGAGGGCTTCAATTTCTAGATTATCTTTTACATTTCTAACTAGTTCAACAAGCTCTTCCGACATTTCAAAATTCAAATTTGGGTTTAAAGCCTGCAACTTTTGAAATTCTATCGCCGAAACAAATTCGCCTTCCACCAAAACCTTTTTCACATCTAGTTTCTTTAAAGCTTTGGTTAATTCATTATAATCACTATCATGTTTCATCACGACAGTTAACTCACCGGGTGCTTCTGCTTTTATCTGTGAATCGAAGCGAGAATCAGAAAGTAAAATTCGATCTCCTTGTGCAGTTAAAATCAATTGAGCTTCTTCTCCAGTAAAGTTGGTTAAGTAACGATAATTAGCTTGATTAAAAATAATCATCGCATTAGCATTTTGTTCTTTAATCAAATCACAAACTTTATCAATTCGATTATTAATCAAAGTTAATAATTCCTGCTTGTTTTCCATATCGAGCCCTCTTTCTTTTTTACTATTTATTATTATACAAAAAAGACGAGAAGCATTTTACTTCTCGTCTTCATTTTAAGAAATGTTTTACTTAGCTTCGTCAGCTGGAATTACAGAAACTTGCTTTCTGTACTTACCAAGACGTTCAAACTTAACAACACCATTTACTAATGCAAATAAAGTGTCGTCTCCACCTCTACCTACGTTTTTACCTGGGTGAATCTTAGTACCACGTTGACGGTAAATGATAGAACCTGCGTGGATTTCTTGACCATCACCAGCTTTAGCGCCTAAACGACGACCAGCTGAGTTACGACCGTTAGCAGTAGAACCGCCACCCTTGTGGTGGGCGAATAACTTCATATCTAAAATGTTCATTTATTTCACCTCTGAATTAAGCTTCAATCTTTTCAACTGTAACCTTAGTGTAAGGTTGACGGTGACCGTACTTAGTGTGTGAGTGCTTCTTTGGCTTGTACTTGAAAGTTACAACTTTCTTTTCCTTACCTTGTTTTTCAACTTTAGCAGTAACCTTAGCACCTTCAACTACTGGAGTACCAACTTTAACATCTTTTCCATCAGCTACAAGGATAACTTCATCAAAGGTAACTTCGTTGCCTTCTTCTACATCAAGCTTTTCAACAAAAACAGTGTCGCCTTCTGCAACCTTGTATTGCTTACCACCGGTCTTAATAATTGCGTACATTTGTACACCTCCAAAAAATACTTAGACTCGCCAATTTGGGTGCTTTCAACTCTGAAAGTCTTCTAACCGCAAATCGTGCGGTTGCAGATGTGGAGGATTCCACAAATACAACTTCTATATTTTACTACCATTAATCAAGTTTTTCAATAGCTAAATACCCCATCTTCCGCCATGAACTTTAGCTACACTAGAAGTTACAATAAAGGCTTCTTCATCAATCTCGTGAATTTTAGTAATTAAAGCCCCATATTCATTAGTATCCACAATAATTAACAATTGCTTCTTTTTATCATCGCTATAACCACCAACTACGTCATAAATAGTTAATCCTACATAGTCTTCTTGCAATTTATTCCGTATTTCTTCAAGGTGATCATTACTCATAATTCTAACTTGATATTTCTTATCAAAACCAGTTTCTGTGTAATTCATGGTAATTGCCGTTACTAATTGTGAAAAGGCAGCTAAGAAGAAAGCGTTCCATCCATCTACAAAAATATTTAAAAAGATAATAATCATATCAATGCATAATAATGTGACGGCCGGATTTAAATAAAAGTATTTTTTCAAAATCATTGGCGGAATTGTTGTCCCACCACTTGAAGCATTTACACGATATAAAAGCGAAACCCCTAGTCCCATTAAAGCTCCACCATAAATCACAGCTAGAAGTTCATTATCGGTTGCCTTAAAGCTAGGAGTGATTTGCATCAAAATCGGCAAAACGAAACTCCCTAAGGCAATATTTTTAGTAGTTTTCTTCCCTAAGAATATTGCTGCTAATATCAGCATCAGTACATTCACTACAAATACTGTCACTGACCGATTTATTCCCCACACAGCATCAACTAAAATAGAAATTCCTGTAGATCCTCCGGCCGCAATATTAATCGGACCATAAAACAAGTTAATAGATACTGCAATAATTTCTAGACCTGCTAAAAATACAAGCCAACGCATCCAAGAACGTTTTTTTATATTTTCTTTCATTACCAACCGTCCTTTCTTTTTGTTAGTTATTATTGTATCTAAAAATAGGCTATTTACTCAATTAAATTATCAAATTATAATAATTTATTTAACTTTATAGTCAATCTGTTGATTTCCTTCATATGCTGGGAGTCCATTTTCTGCTCGATAAAGTGCTCTTTCAAAAGATTGATAACCTTTACTAGAACTTACAGCAAACTTAGCACCATATTTGCTAGCAAATTCTCGAATATTCCAGGTTGAATCATGAGCCGCAAAAGCCGTTACTAAGATCACAATATCCAAGTCCTTGATTTGATTTTCAATGACCTTTTTCTTACCTTCAAAAGCATCAATTGGGATAGGAATACCATTATAGCGGGTCACAATACTTTCAAGCATAGCTTCGTTTTGATTATCACCAATCGCAATTCCCACCCGCTGATAATGAAGATCCATATCTAGCTTAGTTAACTGCTCAGCTGTCTGCTTTTTACTTTTATCTTTTTTAGATTTATTTGCTTTTCTTTTAGGCTGATCAGTTTGATAAATCCAGCGAATTTGTACGGCATCAGCTGGATTTTTCTTTAAACGCACATCCCCACTATACCAGGCAAGATCGACAATTGAGCCATCTTCTAGATGAATATTTTCGCCTTGATAATAGCTGGTATCAACTGGAATCACAACAGCTTTACCTCTAATTTTCAACTTCTCACCATGAATATTACGAGTAATTGCTAAATTATTAGCTCTTCCTTGAACTACTGCGTACTTAAAATCTTCAATTTGATCATAATCACGCTTGCGTAATTTACGAAAACCAACCACTCGTAAAATCTCAGCCTCATAATTAGGATTATCCTTATCTTCTAATGCTTCAACTACATCCCCAGTCTTCAAATTTAAAGGATGAACCTGTGATTCTTTCACCGTATAAACCGTATCACCATTATCATTGATCAAATCTGCCCCTGATACTAAACGAATTACTGTATAACGCCAACCTTTACGATAGTCACGTTTAACTGCCTTCTTAGGCTTAACTGCATCTTCAAAAATCTTCTTATTAACTGCTTCTTTAGTCTCAACAGAATTTTGAATTGCTTGATCAAGCCTTCCTAATAAATCGCCATACTTTTTGCCAACCTCTGGTTCAAAAGTTAATTTATGAATAGCTGAAATTGATCGAGTTTTCGCATTTGAATCACCTGGCTTAGTAATTAACTCAGTTAAAGCAGACAACAGATTTCTAACTTGCTTACTATCAATTGACTTAGGATTTAACTCTCTAGGTGCATTTTTAATTTCATCCCCAGTCATATTAATAATAGCTTTAATCGCATTTAAACTATTCTGCAGACTTTTATCATCTGCACTTGTATTATTCAAAATCTTCTTTATATTATTTCGATAATCAAACATTCAACTTTCCCCTTCTTCAATCACAAAAAGATATAAGTATATCTATGTGTGCTAATATATTAATAAATAATAGTTATCCTAGAGGCAAAATATGCAAATTAATGATCACAAATCCAATTGGTGGTTAGCTGACATCGGCGACTATTTAAAAGTTCTTGCCAACGGTGTTGTTATGCTACAGCCAATCATTGCTTTAGCAATTACATTTCCACTTGATTTAAAAAAACAGATCTTTTTAGCTTCACTATATAACCTAGTCAAGTTTACTTCTCCCGCCTTTATTTTCGGGATTGTTTTTACCGTGATTAGAAAAAGCGATTCACAAAATAAGCTAAATTTGAAATCGTATTCTAAAACCCAATGGGACAATAATTTCTTTCCTACTTTTGCTTGGACCTTAATTTATTTAATTACAATGCCTAATTTGCAGCAACACGGTTTTTATCATAATGTAAGAACGTTTATCTGGCAATTCTTTAGTGGAAATGCTGCTTCGCATCTTTGGTATAGTGTAATGATGCTACAATTTCTACTGATTATGCCCTTAATTAAATGGGTTTGTAGTTTTGTTGGTCATAATTATCAGCGCCTATTTTGGGCAGTCATCATTATTGGAGCGATCTATTTTAGTTGGCTACTGTTTTATGATCATTTTGTTTTAAATGGAACACATACTAAAAATTGGTATCTACTAGATCGAGTTTTCATTAGCTTCCTTATTTTTGGTTTTTATGGCGGTTTAAGCTGGAATTTCCATGAAGAATTGCAAAACTTCCTGTTTAATTACTGGTGGCTAGTAGTAGCAATTTATCTTGCTACCTACTTTTGGACAAGACAAGTGTTTCTTTCCTCTCACCAAATTACAAACTTAATGAATGACAGCTATTATCGTCCTTCAATGGCAATTTATGCCTTAGCAGTTATCTTTTTGATCTATTTAATCTGTATTGCTCAAAAGGTCTTCAATATGAATCATTGTCTAAAAAGCATTCACTTTCTTGCCTTTTATGCTTACCGCGCCTTTTTAGCCAACGTTTTCTGGGATCGAATTCTGTGGAAGTTTTTCAATTTTCAAAATTTGGCTCATTTCAACATTTACTTAGGCGTTTTTGGCACTTGGATCTGTACTTGGATTTTGTCTTACTTATCAGTTTATCTAATTCACCAAATTTGGCTTAAAATCCACCCTTTAATGAAAAAGGTCATATAAAAACCTCGAAATTTAAGTAACAATTTCGAGGTTTTATACTGTGTTAATAATCTTTCGATTTATAAATATTCTTTAAACAATGACTGTCATAGCGGCAGCACCAATAATAAGTATTAATCCTAAGATAGTAATGACCATTTCTTTCTTAGTTTTAGTTTCATGCAACATCCAAATTCCTGTTAAAGTTGCTAAAACTACCGAAGTTTGTGAAAGAAGGAATCCAGTTGCTAAACCATTCATATTTGGTTGAGCTGAAATCAAGTATGTTAAAGCTGCAAAAGCAAAGAAGAAACCAGAAACGATTTGCTTATATGAAACTGCTTGTAAAAGCGCACATTTTTCGTCTTTATTCTTTAGCTTCAAGAATAAAGCATAAACAATAGCTACGATGCACATTCCAATAGATTGTGGTAAAAATGCACGTGAGCCATCAATGTGGGCAGCTTGCGGAGCAGCTGAGTAAGCCCAATAACCAATTTCACCAATCAGTAAAACAATAACCGCCTTTTTCATTCTACTTGCTTTATCTGCAGTTTTATTTTCTGACCAAGTTGTCATCCAAGCACCAATTACAATTAAAACTAGTGCAAAGAAGCCAATACACTTGTCTGCCATAGTTGGCCAATCACCTAAAGCAAATACTCCCCACAGTGAAGCACCTAAAAGCTGAAATGCAGTAGTAATTGGCATAGCACGTGATGAACCAATTAATGTGAATGAATAAAAAGTAATAATTTGTGCACTTGCCCAACCTATTCCAGAAATAATAGACCAACCAAGAGCTGCTCCCGAAGGAATACCTAGGCCCTGAATCAAATCATAAACTAGAGCAAAAATAAACGTTCCAAAAGTTGCCCCAATAATCTGATTTACAGGTTTACCACCAATTTTTGAAGCAATAGTTGGAAAGAAGCCCCAACCAATTAACGGCCCCAAACCAACTAAGATAGCAATACCATTCATATTATCACCTATTCTAAAAATAAAAATAATCGTCTTACACGATTATTTAAATTAGTTTCAACTTTAAAAGATTACGCCACTTTCCAAAATAATGTTTGAATATGGTGTCTCTTCACCAGTCCGAATAAATGCCTTTGAAACTGATAAGTCTTTCTTCAATTGTGAATGTGGAATAAATTCAATTTCAACATCTGGTAAGACCTTCTTAATTTCTTCAAGTTGTTTCGGATTTTCAGTCTTTATTTCCTCAGCAACATAAATTTTTTGTACTTCTAATTCTACTAAAACTTCCTTTAAAACATCAATAAAAGATGGTAAACCTGGTCTAACTGAAAGATCAATCTTTTCTGTGTCCTTTGGTATCGGAGTTCCTGCATCACCAATCCCAAGCCAATCCATATGACCCATATCAGCAATTACGCGTGAAATATTTGAATTCATTACACCAGTCTTTTTCATTTTAAAATTCCTTTCCATATACTTCTTCAACTTTATCCTTCGTAGGAATTGATGGCATTGCACCTAAAGTCTGAACTGTAATTGAAGATGCCTTTTGGCCATAACTAATTGCTTTTTCAATGTTGGATAAATCCTTCTTTAGTATTGCAGTTAACGCCCCAATAAATGTATCGCCGGCTCCAGTAGTATCAACTGCTTTTACCTTGTGCGCCGGAACTAAAGCATGATGAGTTCCATTTGCATAAAATACACCGCGTTCACCTAAAGTAATTAAGGTAGTATTGACACCTTTTTGCTTAAAGTATTCTGCTGTTTTAAGCATATTTTCTTCATTATTTACTTCAATACCTGTAATCAAAGCACTTTCTGTTTCATTAGGGGCAATAATATCAGTTACAGCTAATAAAGCATCACTAACTTTAGTTGCAGGAGCTGGATTTAAGATCGTGACAACGCCATTTTTCTTAGCAATTTTAAAAGCTTCAATTGTTGCATCAATTGGTGTTTCAAATTGAGCAATAATATAATCACTATTTTTAATGCTCTCTTCAGCATCATCAATTTGATCCGGAGTAACTTCAGCGTTAGCTCCCGCATCAACTAAAATACTGTTTTGTCCCTTTTCATCAAGCATAATTGTTGCAGTACCAGTATCAATATTTTCTTTTATTAAGACTCACGTTAAATTTATGCCTTCATTCTTCATAGTAGTAAGCATAAACTTACCACCATAATCACGTCCTACTGCACCAATAAAACTAACTTCTGCGCCGCTTCTTTGAGCAGCTACAGCTTGATTTGCTCCTTTACCGCCAGCGGCTGCAGTTTTCTTGGTAACATGAATAGTTTCACCAGGTAATGGAATATGGTTAATATGCAATGTTGAATCTAGGTTAATACTACCTAAAACAGAAATCTTATTCATATTATTGTTCCCTTCTCTACTAAAATAGCTTTTAGACTTTCTTTTCCTTCTACTAAAATCATTATTCCATATGCTGTCAGCGCTTTCAACGAAAACTAAAATAAAAAATCTTATTTTAGTTAAAGACTTTGTCTAACCACTAAATGAGTCCCTATCAGTGACTTTTGTGCATTCCAATCACTCGTAGCCACCTGGGCTTGCAATTGAAAAATAACTTGATTAACAATCTGATCTATTGGCACATGAATCGTTGTTAATGATGGACTAGCCAATTTTCCTTCACTAATATCATCAAAACCCATAATTTTTACATCATCTGGAACCTTAATATTGTTTTTAGTTAAATCCTTAATAATTCTCAGAGCCATATAGTCAGTTTCACAGAATATTACCTCAGGTAAATTCTTGTAAGAAAACCCAGCTAACGGTCCTATTTTAGTTAAAGAAGCAGGATCAATTTTATATAAATTTTGTAAAGAGATTTTCTTATTCTTTAATGCATCAAGAAAACCTGCTCGTCTTTGTAAAAAGTTAGCATTTTCTTTAATAGAAGCAGCATAACCAATTTGTGTATAACCTTTTTCTAAAATATAGTTAGCTGCTTCATAAGTTGCACGATAATTATCCATAGTTACAAAATCACAGTTTAGCTCTTCAAAATAAGTATCTAAAAATACAACATGCTTAATTTTTGAAGAAATATATTTTACTTGTGTACTAGTCAAATCTGTGCCTAAAACTATCGCATTAGTAATCGACTTTGTTTGAAGTAAAAATTCCAAATCTTGAATTAAATGATTAATTTTCAAATTATCAATACGTAAATCTGTACCAAACCCGGTCACACTTTGAGTAAGGTTGGCAACTAAATGGTCAAAAAAAGGCAGACTGTAATAATGTCGATTAACAATCCCTTTTTCATCACTAATAATCATCAAGTCGCAACTAGCTACTTTTCGACTTCCTCCCTTACGTCTCTTGCGTAAAGGTTCATATCCTGTTTCATTAATTATTTTAAAAATTTTCTCTCGAGTTTCTTGACTAATTCCCGCCTTACCATTAAGAGCCAATGATACAGCACTAGTTGAAACATGCGCCATTTTTGCAATATTAGCCATTTTCAATGTCATAAATTCACTTCCAAACTAAAAAGCGTTAGCTTGCACTAACGCTTTAAATTTTAAGCTCTCCATTCACCATTATTACCATATGAATGCTTGCCAAGTTCATTAATAATTACATGAATATGTTCTTTAGGAGCACCTGTATCCTTATGAACTGCTTCAGTTACATCTTTCATCAACTTAGTTAATTGTTCGTCAGTTCGACCTTTAATTAACTCAATATGTACAAATGGCATAAAATTCCCTCCATAAGCTTTAATTCTTATTTAATTATACTCAAAATTACACCTTTTTCATCACAAGTTTTAAAGCTGGCATAATTATCAGAGTCAATAGTCCCGTAAAAATCATTTCAACAATCCCGTTGACACCTAGAGCTACAATTAAAATCATGATTAAGGGCTGACTCGTATTCACAGAGCCTAAGTACTTTGTTAAGTGACTTGGATCTCCCATAAATACTAAACTAGTCATAACAATTACAAAAGCAGTATTCATAAAAGATGTCGCAAATCCAGCTAGCAGATAACTAACTTTTTGCATTTTAGGATTATCTGTTTTAAAAAGATTTACAATTATTCCTGGAGTTATTCCAGCTAAAACACGCGGAAGGATCGAAATTAATGGATTTTGGAAAAGTAACAAACTTACCATATCGCTTGGCATAGTATAAGCTGCGATAAAACGAGTAATTCCCCAAAACAGACCAAAAATAAATCCGGCTCTAGTTCCCATCAAAGCTCCATAAATTGCGACAGTTAAAGGCACAGTAGTAATTGCAGGCAATCCAGGAAAAATATGGATATAACCAATATTAGGAACAATTGTCTGTAAGATTAAGATTGCTGTAAAGATCGCTGTAATTGTCAAACGAACGGTGCTATTTCTCTTCATTGATTTTCCTCAACTCAAAATTTTCTTAATTATATCATGAAAAATAGTTCGGTGGTCAAAATGGTGGTCACTTGTAAAAGAGCAACAAAAAAGGCAACATATAAATGTTGCCTTAGTTGGTGATCCGGGTGAGATTCGAACCCACGACCCACAGTTTAGAAGACTGTTGCTCTATCCAGCTGAGCTACCAGACCAATGTATGTTTGTATGTCCTCAACAGAACATAAATTATTATAGGGAATCTTTTGGAAAAATGCAAGCATTATTTTTAAAAAAGTTAATTTTTTTATTTTGAAGCAATTTTTGGGTTAAAATAGAAGAAAATGAAAATGTTTTCAATATAGAAAAGAGATTTAATATGAGTGAAGACTATTTAAAAGAACTTATCACTAAATTTAGAAACGGCGCTAAAGCAAGCGACGATAAGCGTGACAGTGGACTGAATCCAAACGATCCTGACGTCGAGCGTATCAATAATTTACAATATGGCCCTGATAAAAAATGGCATACTCTCGATGTTTATTTACCAAAACACATCGAACCTCCTTTTCCTACTATTATCAATGTCCATGGAGGTGGCTGGGTTTATGGAACTAAAGAAACCTACCAATACTATGGCATGGGAATGGCTAAACGTGGATTTGCTTTTATCAATCCTAACTATCGTTTAGCTCCCGAAGACGCAGAATATCCTGATGAATTAAATGATGTAAATGCCTATATTCAATGGGTGGATCAACATGCCGAGGAATATCGGCTTGATCGTAAGAATTTCTTTTTGATCGGAGATTCTGCTGGTGGTCAAATGGTTGAACAATATGCGACGATTCTTTCTAACCCAGACTATGCTAAGAAGTTTTCTTTTAAAGCCATCAATTTAAAGATTAGAGCCATTGGTTTAAATTGTTCTGCAGCTTTCGTTTTAAATGATTTAAACAGCCTAGGAGCTGCTTATTTTACCAAAAATGCAGTTGAAAAATATCATGAGCAATTGAATGTAGAAAAGTATATTAACCAAAACTTCCCTCCTACTTTCTTAATAACTGGAAATGAGGATTTCTTACGTGATGTTGATCATACTCTCTTTGGCTTCTTGCTCGGACGCGGTGTAAATGCAGATCTTAGAATGTACGGAGACCAGCCCCATCCCTGCTACCATGTATTCTTTGTCGATCAAAAGAATAAGATCGCAGCTAAAGCAACTGACGATGAATTAGAATTCTTTAGACACTTTGAGGAAAAATAATGATCAAATTTTACGGTTACAAAAAATGTTCTACTTCAAGAAAAGCTCGCAAGTGGTTTGATGATCATCAAATTAAATATGAATTTCAAGATTTGGTAGAAGATCCTCCCACTAAAATTGACTTAGTAAACTGGTTAAACACCCATCAAGACCGAGGGTTGCGCTATTTTTTCAATACTAGTGGCCAACATTATCGCCAAATGAAACTCAAAGATAAAATCCCAACTATGACGGTTGATGAAGCAGCTGACTTAATGTCGAAAGATGGTAAATTGATCAAGCGTCCTTTAGTTGTAGACGGAAATAAACTTACTTGCGGATTTAATGAAGAGAATTACGAAAAAACTTGGTTATCATCTACTGAAAACTAGTAAACTTAAGGTATAGATTTGAATAAGGAGAAATCAATGAAATACAATCAATATGCTTATGTAAAAACCGATTACCCTGAGCAAGCAAAGGAATTAATTGATATCAATTTCTTACCTCGCAATTACCAAGAATGGTCATTTAGCGATTTATTAGCCAAGTTAATCAAAACCGTGATCGTCGAAGCTAAAAGTGACGAAGCAAAAACTGCTAAATTATCCGAATTTGCCGTTTCTGATGAACTTACTTTAGCTGATTTTTTAAAGCAAAATCCTACGCAAATTGGCACTAACCAATTTTACAATGTAGCATTGCAACTTCTGGGCTACCATGTCCATTATGATTACCAATTAAATGATCCTACCGGTTTTATGCAAAAACAAAATTTACCTGTAGTCAAAGATATCAACAACATTGAAAAGCTAGTTTTTGCCTTTTACCGTTTGCTTAATACTCGCGCTAAAAACGGTCAGCTCTTAATCGATGTAATGGCAGGAAAAGGTTATTTCACTCAATTCTGGGGTCAAAACAAGTTCATGTTCTTTAATGGAAAGTCATTGCCTGTTTTTGACACTAACAAAATTATTCGAGAAGTTGTTTACGTGGAAACTGATCTTGATACTGACCAAGACGGAAAAAGCGATCTAATTCAAGTTACTATTTTTCGCCCTAAGGAAAGCGATCAAGGACTCAAAGTTCCGACTCTATATACTGCCTCCCCATATTTTGGCGGAATTATTGCAAACGAAAAACGCAACCACAACGTTGATGAAAATCTTTCAGACAGTACTCTCTGGACTGATCCTAAATACCAACCTATGCCAAAAGTGGACGCTCCCAAGCCCAACGGCGAAAATCATATTTCTACAGAAGAAGCTGTTCATAAGTCTTCCTACCCACTAAATGAATATCTTCTTGCACGTGGATTTGCTAGCGTATTTGCCGGTGGAATTGGTACTCGCGGCAGTGACGGTTTAAGAATCACTGGAGCTCCTGAAGAAACCGAATCGGCTAAAGAAGTCATTGAGTGGCTGCATGGTGACCGCGTTGCTTATACCGATCGCAGTAAAGAACATGAAATTAAAGCTGACTGGTGTAATGGCAACATTGGAATGACAGGTCGTTCTTATCTAGGTACTTTACAAATTGCTGTTGCTACAACCGGCGTTAAAGGTTTAAAGACAGTAGTTTCCGAAGCAGCAATTTCTTCTTGGTATGATTATTATCGCGAACACGGTTTGGTAGTGGCTCCAGAAGATTGTCAAGGAGAAGACTTGGATTTACTTGCTGAGACTTGCCAATCAAACTTATGGGATGCAGGACAATATTTAAAGATCAAACCAAAATACGAAGCCATGCAAAAAGAACTTCTTAAAAAAGAAGATCGTGTAACTGGTCAGTATTCTGATTTTTGGGATGCAAGAAATTATCGCAATCATACTGATGGAATAAAATGTTCCTGGATTAGCGTTCATGGTTTAAACGATTGGAACGTTAAGCCAAAGAATGTTTACAAAATTTGGCAAAAGGTTAAACACTTACCAATTAAACACCATCTCTTCTTGCACCAAGGTCCTCACTACAATATGAACAATTTTGCTTCGATCGACTTTACCGATTTAATGAATCTTTGGTTTGTTCATGAGTTATTAGGTCTGGAAAATAACGCTTACCATCAATGGCCAACAGTTATGGTCCAGGATAATATTCAATCAGATAAATGGCACGAGGAAGATAACTGGTCAAATGAAATTGGCCAGACAGTCACTTATTACCCTACTGATGACCATGAACTCTTTAAAGATGGAAATGGTAAAGAAAAGCAAAAATTTACAGACGTTGGTGGAAGCGACTTTAAGAAAGCTCATATCTCCGAAAATGAGTGGCAATATAAATTTATTTCTGGCGATAAAAAATGGGCTAAGCGGAGTTTACGTTATACAACTGATGAATTCATCCATCCAGTAACAATCGTGGGTCGGCCGGAAGTAAAGGTTAGAGTAAGCGGGTCTCTTCCTAAAGGTCAATTATCTGTAGCGTTGGTTGATCTCGAAACTAGAAGACGTCTTACCCCTACTCCAAAGTTTTTAATGCGTGATGGGCAAGAATTGGGTTACCGTTTCGGAACTGATACTTTGCAAGAATTTGTTCTTGATAAAAAGACTAAGGCTAAATTAATTACCAAAAGTCACATGAACTTACAAAACTACCAAGATCTGAGAAAACCAAGTAAGATTGAAGCTGGACAATTTGTTGATCTTACCTTCAAGCTGCAGCCTACTTACTATCATCTTCCAGTAGGTGCTCGTCTTTGCTTAATCATCTATTCAACCGACGAAGGAATGACTAAACGTCCCCTTGAAGAAGAAACTTATACTATTGACTTAGCTAATACTGAAATCAAGTTTAGTCAAAAATAAAAATGAATAAAAAAAGATGCGATAGGTATTTCTATCGCATTTTTTATCTAAAAAATCGAAGTTAAGATGGCACCAACTACAATCAAAACCAAACCTATGCCAGTATAAATGTAGCCCTTCTTAGTTTTGGCTTCATGAAGAAAAATCATGCCCCCTAAAGTTGAAATCACTACACAAAGTTGTGACATAACAAAAGCTAAGTTAACTCCATTATCTTTAACAGAAATAATATAACTAATCGCAGCAACCGCATATACCAGTCCTGCAGGAACAACTTGATAACTCTTCTTATCTTTCAACGCATCCAAATGTTTTGTTGCTAATAGGTAAATAAACACAGCAATAATCATTCCTACAGTTTCACCTAAGAAAATCATTACTCCTGAGCCTTTTAATGCTTTTGGAATTGAAGAAGAAGAAATATATCCCAAGGTAGTCAAAACTAAAATGATCAAAGTAGAAACTTGATTTTTCTTATTTCCTTCACTGGTTCCTTCATCAGTTAAAGAAGTGAAAATTACCCCAACTACTAAGGCGATTATTCCTAAAAAACCAAATAACTTTGCTTGTGGGCTACCCCATTCACCAAAAATGATTACTCCAACTAAGGGTACTCCAATTAGCTGCAACCCTGTTGAAATCGGCATTGTCTCAGACACACCAATATTGGCATACCCCACATATTGACCAACTTGCCCAATCGTCCATAAAGCTCCAGCAAGCATGGCTAATAAAAAGGTAGTTGCATCAAAAGCAGGTCTTAAAATTGCAGTTACGATCGCTGCAAAGATGAATGCTCCAAGGACTGAACCAACAATTTGGTTGTAAATTGAACTTTTCTTAACACCTGCTACAAAAAGTGGCATTAAGCCCCAACCAATGGCTGGTAAAAACAAAAAAACGTACTTCATTATTTCTCTCCCTTTAAAAGTATATCGGAAAAGATTTTAGCAATGGAATACGTTTTCATACAAGCTATTTATTTTTACTAAGCCGTGTTGCTTTGAATAAAATAGACTGCCGTAAACATATTGATCAGCAATCCGGCAATGTCAATCAAACGATTTTTGCTATAACGATTAAAATACAAGGTTTGATATAGCCAAATTTGCATTACCACAATCACAACAAGTAAAAATTGCAAATATGTAATTAATGGTATTTTACCATCTATAGGATGATGAATCATTGCAGTAATTCTTGAAATAGCATAGACAAACACTAAGTCATAGAAAAGTTCAAACATCCCCACGGGCTTAGCAATTATTCTATTCATTTTCCCCCTCCGTTCACTACCATCTTGCCGAAAAATTCTCTCTAAAGCAAGAATTATTGCAAATAAAAAATAGGAGATAAATCTCCCATTTTTATTAATCTAAACTTTCAGTAGCAAATGATCTATTTTCTAGTGCCGTCAGAAGTGCATCTGCTGTATCTAGAGCCGTCAAAAGTGGAATGTTTTGCTGAATAGCAGTTTGACGAATAATGAAGCCATCTGAGTTCTTTTCTAAATCATGACCCATTGTATTAATTACCAAATCAATCTTCTCATTTCTTAATTCATCCAAGATGTTGTTATCGGCTTGCTCATTAAGCTTTGCAACTTCATCAACATGTAAGTCATGTTCACGTAAAAAGTTCGCTGTACCCTTAGTTGCAAAAATTCGATAACCTATTTTTGCAAAACGTTTAGCAATTGGTAAAATTTCCTTTTTATCGCGATCTTCGATGGTTAAAAGCACGTTTCCATTTTCCGGTAATTTCATTTTAGCTCCTGCGAAGGCTTTAAATAGGGCCTTGGCAAAATTATGATCACTTCCCATAACTTCACCAGTTGATTTCATCTCAGGCCCAAGGTATGAATCAACATCAGCTAATTTACTGAAGCTAAACACTGGAGCTTTTACACTAATCATTTCAGGTTCAGGGGCTAACCCATCGCTATAACCTTGTTCAACCAAACTTTCACCCATAATTACTCGTGTAGCTACTTGTGCCATTTCGATCCCAGTAATTTTACTTAAAAATGGAACTGTTCTTGATGCTCTTGGATTTACTTCAATTACATAAACTTCTCCATCTCGAACAATAAATTGAATATTCATTATTCCAATACAGTTAAGCTTTAAGGCTAACTTTCGAGTGACCTCCGTAATCTTTTGCTTAATTTCTTCATCAAAAGTTTGTGGGGGATATACAGCCATCGAATCTCCTGAATGGACTCCAGCATGCTCGATATGCTCCATAATTCCTGGAAGGAGGACTGTTTTACCATCAGAAATTGCATCAATATCACATTCGCGTCCATCTAAGTAATCATCCACCAAAATCGGGTGGTCAGCAGCAATATCAACATGATCGTGAAGATATTCTTCAAGCTCATTTTGATTATAGACAATCTCCATTGCTTTTCCTCCAAGAACATAACTTGGACGAACCAAGACTGGATATCCGAGCTTATTAGCTGCTTCAATTACACCCTCATGAGTAGTTGCAGTTAACCCTTGTGGTTGATTCAAATGAAGCTCTTTGATAATTTCATCAAACAACTCTCTATCCTCAGCACGGTTCAAATCTTTTACACTCGTACCAAGAATCTTAACGCCATGTTGTTCAAGACCAGCTGCTAAATTAATGGAAGTTTGCCCACCAAATTGAACAATTACTCCTTCTGGTTTTTCCAAATCGCAAACATTCAAAACATCTTCAAGGGTAAGAGGTTCAAAGTAAAGCTTATCTGAAATTGAGAAATCAGTTGAGACAGTTTCCGGATTAGAATTAATAACGATTGCTTCATAACCCATCTTTTGCAACGCTTTAACACAATGGACAGTAGCGTAGTCAAATTCTACCCCTTGACCAATTCTAATGGGACCTGAACCAATTACAATTACTGACTTTTTGCCACTTCGATGGCTTTCATTCTCTCCATCATAAGTAGAATAAAAGTATGGAGTTTGTGATTCAAATTCAGCGGCACAGGTATCTACCATTTTGTAAACTGGGATAATACCATTTTCTTTTCTTAACTTGCGAACCTCGTCTTCATCTTCGTCCCACAAATTAGCAATCGTATGATCGCTAAAGCCATACTTTTTAGCAATTCGTAAAACATCCACATCATCTTCATGGTGTTCAATTGTTTTTTCCAATTCCGCCATGTGCTTCACAATATCAAGGAAGTAGAAATTGATTTTAGTTAATTCATGCAAATCTTCTAAACTATATCCTCGTCTAAAGGCTTCTGCTAAGTAAAATAGACGATCATCTTGGGCTTTTACCAATTTTCTCTCAAGTTTAGCATCACTTGCTGCATGAGCTTCAGGTGAATATAAATCCTTTTCATCAATTTCAAGAGAGTGAACTGCTTTTTGAAAAGCCTCTTCTGCCGTTCTCCCGATTGCCATAACTTCCCCAGTAGCCTTCATTTGGGTGCCTAAAGTACGGTCGGCTTTTGCAAACTTATCAAATGGCCAGCGCGGAATTTTACATACTACATAATCTAAGGCCGGTTCAAATTCTGCATATGTGGTTCCAGTAACTGGATTTTTGATTTCATCCAAGGTCATTCCAACTGCAATTTTAGCAGCCATTTTTGCAATCGGGTAACCTGTGGCCTTCGAAGCTAAGGCGGATGATCTAGAAACACGCGGATTTACTTCAATTACATCATAATCAAAACTGTTTGGATCAAGAGCAAGCTGAACATTGCATCCTCCCTCAATCTTCAAAGCTCGGATTAGTTTCAAAGAACAATCTCTAAGCATTTGGTATTCTTTATCACTTAAAGTTTGTGACGGAGAAAAGACAATTGAGTCTCCTGTATGGATTCCTACTGGATCAAAGTTTTCCATACAGCAAACAATCATGGCATTGTCTTCACTATCACGCATTACTTCAAATTCGACTTCTTTATAACCAGCAATTGATTTCTCAATTAAACATTCCGTAACCGGTGATAATTCAAGCCCATTTTTACAAATTCGTGTTAATTCATCCCGATCGTTACAAATTCCGCCTCCAGTTCCGCCCATAGTAAAAGCAGGACGCACAATGATAGGGTAGCCAATTTTATCCGCAAAATCCAGAGCCTCTTGAACTTTATGAACAGTTAATGATGGGGGAACTGGCTCTCCTAAGGACTTACATAACTCCTTAAATTCCTCACGATCTTCTGCTTGTTCAATTGATTTTAATTTTGTGCCTAAAAGTTCAATATTTAATTCATCTAAAATTCCAGATTTGGCTAAAGCAAGAGCCATATTTAACCCAACTTGCCCACCTAAAGTTGGTAAAATCGCATCTGGATATTCTTGACGAATAATTCTTGAAATAGATTCAACAGTTAAAGGCTCAATATAAACTTTATCTGCAATAGTGGTATCAGTCATAATAGTGGCAGGATTAGAGTTAACTAAAACTACCTTGTATCCCTCTTCGCGGAGTGCTAAGCAGGCCTGAGTCCCAGAATAATCAAACTCAGCCGCCTGACCAATAATAATGGGACCTGAACCAATTACCATAATTTTATGAATATCTTCTCTTTTAGGCATGACGCTTTTCTTCCTTTCTTTGATCAATCATTGACATAAAGTCATCGAATAATGAATCTTCATCATGAGGGCCTGGGGTTGCATCTGGGTGAAATTGAACTGAAAAAGCCGAATATTTTTTATGACGTAGTCCTTCGACAGTATTATCGTTTACTTCCATGTGGGTCACCATTAAGTTATCCTTATCAATTGAATTCGCATCAACTGCATAACCGTGATTCTGTGAAGTAAAGCCAATATTACCTGTAGCAATTTCTCTTACTGGATGATTGAATCCACGATGGCCAAACTTCATTTTGTAAGTTTTAGCCCCGTTTGCTAAGGCAAAAACTTGATGCCCCATACAAATTCCAAATAATGGAATATGCTTTTCAACTTCGCGTACCATCTTAGTAGCTTCAATCATTTCTTCAGGATTACCTGGACCATTTGATAGAAGGACACCATCAGGATGTAAAGCTAACACTTCCTGCGCAGTTGCTGTATATGGAAGCACAATACAGTTACAATCTCTTTGAGCAAGTTCACGTAAAATACTATGTTTAATTCCAAAATCAATTACTACAATATTTCTCTTAGATCCAGGCACTGGATATGGGGTTTTAGTTGAAACACGACTAATAATTCCTTGAGTAACATTTTTACTTTTCAATTCTGTCGCGATTTTCTCAGCATCTTCTTTAGAAGCTGTAATTTTTCCACGAAGAGTCCCGTGAATTCGAAGTTTTTTAACTAATTCCCGCGTATCAATCCCTTGAATTCCAGGAATGTCCAATTGCTTCAAAAATTCTGGCAAAGTAGTTTGCATGCGCCAATTATCAGGATGACGTGCTACTTGATGGCAAATTACACCCTTGATTTGAGGTTGAAGAGATTCATAATCGGCTAAAGTAATCCCATAGTTACCAATTAAAGGATTAGTAAATACCAAAATTTGATCAGCATAAGATTGATCCGTAATTGCTTCTTGATAACCGGTCATTCCAGTAGTAAAAACTACTTCTCCGATAGTTTCTTTATCCGAACCAAATCCTTCGCCAGCATATATGCTGCCATCTTCTAAGATTAAGTATCTTAACATTTTCTTACCTCTCATATACAACTTTTCCGCTCACCAAAGTCATTACTGTTTCACCAAATACTTTATTTCCTGTAAAAGGAGTATTGACACCTTTTGATAAATAATCTTTTTCTTTTAATTCGGTTTCATGCTCTAAGTCAAAAATTGCAATATCTGCTTCAGCACCTGGTTCCAAATATCCACAATTTTTAAGATTAAAAACTTTAGCTGGTTGATCTGTCATTAAGCTTAATAACTGTTCAAGTTTTAGCACTCCCGTTTTAACAAATTTAGTATACAAAGTGCTAAAAGCAGTTTCACTTCCGGTAATTCCAAAAGCTGCATCCCTCATATCGCCAGTCTTTTCTTTTCTTGCATGGGGAGCATGATCAGTTGCAATTAAATCAATCGTTCCATCAAGCATTCCCACAATTAGAGCTGCTTGATCTTTTTTACTTCTCAAAGGAGGATTCATCTTATAGTAAGGGTCATTTTTAGGAATATCACTATCTGTCAACAAAATGTGATGTGGTGCAACTTCGCAAGACACATTAATGCCTCGAGCCTTAGCCATCCTCACTAGTTCTACACTCGTAGCTGTTGAAACATGACAAATGTGATAATGGACGCCCGTTTTTTGAGCTAAGAGCAAATCACGTGCAATTTGCGTAGTTTCTGCGAGTTCAGTAACTGGAGGTAAATCGAGTTCTTCTGCTTTTTCACCTTCATTTATTACACCATGATTGAAAAGTGAATCATCTTGAGCATGAGCTGCAATAATTAAGTCATTTGCTTGGGCTTTTTTCATAGCGAGATGCATGGTTTGAGCTGTTCGAACCCCATGACCGTCATTACTTAAAGCAAAAGCTCCCGCTTTTTTTAAAGCTTTGTAATCAGGAATAATATCAGTCGTTTCATCATTAGTAACTGGTCCATATTGCAAGATGTGAACCATACCTTTTTCCTGATTTTCTTTGACAATCTTTTTCATTAAATCCGGAGTATTGGGTACTGGCGTAACGTTAGGCATTGCTCCAACCGTAGTAAATCCTCCGCGAGCCGCTGCCCTACTTCCCGTACGAATATCTTCTTTATATGTTTGACCAGGATCTCGATAATGAACGTGCACATCAACTAAACCCGGAGTCACAAGCTTATCTTTAGCATCAATTACTTTATCAGCCTTCAAATTTTGGCCAATTGCGGCAATTTTATTATCTTCAATTAAGACATCAGCATTAATTAACCGGCCGTTTTGATAAACTGTTCCATTTTTGATGACTGTTTTCATTATCTTAATCCTCCTAATTTTCTTCCTCGCAAAACCGCCTCAATCATGGCCATTCTCATAAAGACACCATTTTGCATTTGACGATAAAACATACTCTTTGGAGCTTCAACCAACTTACCAGCAAGTTCCACATCATGATTAATTGGACCAGGATGCATGATAATTGCATCTTCTTTTAATTGATCGTAGCGTCTTTGGTTAATTCCGTACTTTTCATGATAACTTTCAGCATCAAACTTACTCTCGTTTGGATCTCCACTATGACGCTCATGTTGCACTCTGAGAAGCATTAAGATATCCATTTCTGGAAGCAATTCATCTAGTTCTTTATACTCTCCATATTTATCAAAACTATGATCATACCAATATTCTGGACCTGAGAAATAAACTTTAGCACCTAATTTTGTTAAAAGTTCCATATTACTTCTTGCTACACGTGAATTAGTGATATCTCCCACAATAGCAACTTTGAGATTTTCAAAATGGTCAAAATGTTCATGAATTGTCATCATATCAAGCAAACATTGTGAGGGATGCTGTCCGCTTCCATCTCCGGCATTAATAATGCCAATATCTAAGTTTTGATTGTCTTTAGGATGAATTAAATCGCGATAATACTCATTTTGTGAATGGCGAATTACTTCTATATCCACTCCAACTGCATCCATAATTAGCGAAGTATCATATAAAGTTTCGCCTTTATTTACAGAACTATGGGCCGAATCAAATGGGATAACTGTTAAACCCAACTTTCTTTCTGCCATTTCAAAACTTGTATGGGTTCGACTTGAATCTTCAAAAAACATATTGGCTACATAAACTGGCTTGTTTAAAAACTGGGGTGGCCCACCTTCTTTAAAATATTCAGCTCTTTTAATTAAGGCTGTAACTTGAGCTTTATCCAGGTTTTCAACACTTACAAAATGCTTTAAATTAACAAAATTGATACTTTCCATTGTTTTCCCTCAAAAAAATAAGCTTGAAGCATTTAATTGCTCCAAGCTTAGGCTAAAAAGTTCATTTTTATACATCAAAAACGAACAACCCTTCTGGCCCTCTCTGGAGTCAATTAAATGGTCGATTTATTGATTGTTTTTATTTATTTTGGCAAAGCCATTAATTCTACGCTGTCCTGATCATCGATTTCTTTAACCTTGACAGCAACTTGTTCATCATTTGAAGTCGGGATATTTTTACCAACAAAGTCCGCACGAATTGGCAATTCGCGATGACCTCGATCAACTAAAACTGCAACTGCAATTGAACTAGGACGTCCTTGATCCATCAATGCATCCATTGCAGCACGAATTGTGCGTCCAGTATAAATTACATCATCAATCAAAACAACATTTTTATCGTTAATATCTACGCCAATTTTTTCGGAATTAACAACTGGATCTTGTTTTAATGATGCATCATGACGATCATCACGATAAAGAGTAATGTCAAGTTCACCAAGAGGAACATTAACATTTTCTAGCTTTTGAATTCGGTTATGAATTCTTTGAGCTAAATAAACGCCACGTGTTTTAATCCCAACAAGAACTAAATTATCAGTTCCCTTGTTCTTTTCAATGATTTCGTAAGTAATTCTGGTTAAAGCGCGTTTAATTGCAAGCTCGTCCCAAATTTCTTTCGCCATATTATTCTCTCCTGACTTCACAAAAAATGCTCCCAAGTCTACATGAAACTAGGAGCATTCATAAAAGTTTAAAACAACTTAGTTGATTGCCTTGCTAGCCTCACGGGACTAATTTTAAAGACATTTGTTGAATTAAATATACTGTTCTTAGTTGCCTTTGTCAACTACGATTCCTAATTAAATTCAACTTTTCCCACTAAATCATTGATATCATTAACTTCTAACTTTTCTAAAAGTTCTGGTAATTTTTCAGCTAAGTGCGGAATAATTAATTCATCATGAAAATGAGCAGATCCGACTTCAACCGCACTTGCTCCAGCAAGAATAAATTCAATTACATCTTCAGCTGTTTCAATTCCGCCCACACCAATAATTGGTAAAGAAGTAGCTTGATAAACTTGAGCTACCATGCGCACTGCAAGTGGTTTAATAGCATGGCCAGAAAGTCCACCCATGTTGTTACCCAAAAGCGGTTTTCTAGTTTTAATATTTATTCCTAAGCCTAGCACCGTATTGATTAAAACCAACCCATCTGCGCCACCTCTTTCAGCAGCTTGAGCAATTTCTACTACATCAGTCACATTAGGTGTTAGTTTTACATAAATTGGCGTGTCAACGGCCGACTTAATCTTTGTAGTTAAATCCTCTACTACTTGGGAATGAATACCAAAGCTCATCCCTCCTGTAGCAACATTGGGACAAGATACATTAAGTTCAAGAGCATTAACCAAATTGGAACTAGCTAATTTTTTAGCAACTTCCACATAATCCTCTTCACTGTCTCCCCCGACACTAGCCACAATAGGTAAATTAGGATACTGCGCACGCAATTTTGTCAATTTTTGACTAATTACTGCATCAACACCGGGATTCGTCAAACCCACTGAATTCATTACCCCATCATCAAGTACTGCAATTTGCGGTTGAGAATTCCCAGTTGTCGCATTAGGAGTGGTGGTTTTTATTACCATAGCACCCATTTTATTTAAATCAAATTTCTTTGCCATAGCTACATCCCCAAAACCAAAAGTTCCACTGGCTGGCATAATTGGGTTCTTTAAATCAAGTCCTGGTAACTTTACACTAATCTTTGTCATAAAAATCCTCCAAAACGAATGCTCACTGTCATTCAATTATTTTTTGACTAATTGTACACGCATTTTTAATTTTTTCAATCAAAAAAGATTTGTCTTTTTGAAATTTAGGTGGTACACTCTCTTCAAACAAACTTTAAACGGTACAGAGAGACCGCAAGTTGAATATGACTTAAATTCACTAGTACAAGTCTATACTTGTTCGCTTTCTCTGCGCCAGTATAGGCTTTTTTATTAGTGGAGGAAAAATATGGAAAAACCTGTAATCGTGGCGTTAGATGTCGATAATGATCAACAACTTGATCGAATTTTATCCCAGTTGGGAGAACCTGAAGAGACAACCATTAAAATTGGGATGGAACTGTTTTATCATTCAGGAGCCCAGCTTGTTAAAAAATTAGCTGATCAAGGCTATGATATCTTCTTAGATTTGAAGATGCATGATATTCCTAATACGGTCTATAATGGTGCAAAACAAGTTGCCCGATTAGGAATTAAATACACTACTGTGCACGCTTTAGGAGGCAGTGAAATGATTCATGTGGCTAAACAAGGCCTGATTGCAGGGACTCCAAACGATAAAAGTATACCTAAACTTTTAGCTGTCACAGAATTAACTTCAATTTCTGATGATATTTTAAAACATGAACAAAACTGCATCCTTCCAATGGCTGAACAAGTAATTAGCTTAGCCAAAACAGCCAAAAATTCTGGAGCCGATGGCGTAATTTGTTCTCCTTTAGAAGTTCAAAACTTAAGAAAAGAGATCGGCGATGACTTTCTTTACGTCACCCCTGGTATTCGACCTAAAGAAAATTCAAATGATGATCAAAAGCGTACTGCTACCCCACAAATGGCAAAAGAATTTGGCTCAAGTGCAATTGTAGTCGGAAGGCCCATTACGCTAGCAAGTAATCCCCAACAAGCATATCAAGCAATTAAGAAGGAGTTTAACTAATATGTACCAAAATCAAATTATTAACAAACTAATTGACGAAAAAATTATCACTATTTCACCAGAAAAATCCTTTACCTATGCTAGTGGGATGAAATCTCCAATTTATACTGACTTGCGATTAACCATTTCTTACCCAGATTTAAGAGATTGGATCGAAACTGATTTAGCCAATTTAATTAAAGAAAAATTCCCAGATGTAACAATTATTGGAGGTGTTGCCACTGCTGGAATTCCTCATGCAGCTTTAGTTGCAGAAAAGCTCGGGCTGCCAATGATTTATGTTCGTCCTAAACCTAAAGATCATGGTAAAGGACGTCAAATCGAAGGTCGTTTTACTAAAGATGACAAAATCGTTTTAATTGACGATTTAATTACCACTGGCGGCTCAGTTTTAGACGCTGTTAAAGCCACCAAAAAAGAAGGCGGTAATGTAATTGGGGTAAGCTCAATCTTTACTTATTACTTACCAGACGCCAGAAAGAATTTTGAACAAGCTGCAGTTAAATTCGCTCCTCTACTTTCTTATCCGGAACTAATTAAAAAAGAGAACGAATCACAGCATATTACTGATGAGCAATATGCAGCTTTGAATACTTGGCACGAAGATCCATGGAACTGGAAATAAAGACAACAAAAAAGCTAGGAATTAAATCCTAGCTTTTTTTATGCTTCAGTTACTTCTGAGGCATCTTTGCTTTCGCGGTAATCATAGTAGATCCATGCGATTAAACCAAAGGCAACTGGCCCAATTGCGGTCCAGAATGAAGTTGAATAGTCTCCTGTAAAGAGCGGTTCAATACAAGTGAAGACAATTCCAATCGCAACCACTAACCAAACCACAATGGTTGTTGCCCAAACCTTCTTTTGTCCTTCAATAAAGACAAATGGACGATCAAGACCCTTTTTCATCTTAAAGAATGGATATGCTGCAATTAAGAACAAGTAAGGTGCAGATGATGAAACATTCATCATATCCATTAAAATAGTATAGAATTGACTAGCTGCATTCCCCCCAAATGAAATGAATAAAATAATGACAGAAACGATTGCAGCTTGAATCCACATTGCACGTGCGGGCATCCCGTGCTTATTAACCTCAACTAACTTTTTAGGTAAAAGTCTTGGATCACACCCTTCGATGAAGGATTTGATTGGTGAATAAACCATCAAAAATGCAGCGGCGATTCCAGATAATACATCAGCAATTCCGGCAAAGTGTGAAAAAGCTGAACCTAAGGCTAAAGAGGCAGATTGAGATAATCCCAAACTATGTCCAGTCACAACACCTAAGTTATTGATCAAAACATATTCAACATTAGCTAAATCTACTCCTTTACCCCCTAATAACTTGCTCCAATTTGCAGCTACCCCACACATTAAGATGTTAACTACATATAGAGCAGTCATCATAATCATAGCAGTTACTAAAGCTCTAGGGTAAGTTTTTTCAGGTTTGTCAACTGAATCAATTACTCCAGAAGTAGTTTCAAGACCACCATATGCAAACAAAGCATAGACTATAAATGATACAACTGCAATTGGTGACTGAAAGGCAGTATTTGGTGAGTGAGTTAAAGTAGCAGGGTTAACTGGTTCCGCCAGTTGGCCTTTGTTTAAAATAAATACCAAAAGTGAAACAACAGTAAATCCAATAGCAATCGCTAAGGTAAAGACACCCCCGATGTTGTTAACAACTTCGATCTTGTCGATCCCTTTACTTGCACAAAGAGTAACTATTACTAAGAAAACTACTTCCAATACACCTAATAATTGAGTAGAACTTAATGCGCCTAAATGCCAGCTTTGAGTAGTATCATGACCAAACACAGCTGTGGAAACAGAAACCAAGAAGAATTGAGTTGAAGATACTAACCAGATTACCCAAGCAGATAACCAAATGAAAGTTCCAATAAAGGCAACTTTTTCATTAGTTGAACCTTGAAGCCAAGAAAAGATTCCTCCCTTAGCTCCTTTAAAGGTAGCCCCATATTCTGCAAAAATTAATGCAGATGGTAAAAAGAACAAAATGGCAGTGACAATATACCAAATGATACTTGAATAGCCCATTTGATAATATGCGGTCAATGAATTACTAAATCCAAAGATCGATGAGAAAATCATCAAAACTAAACTGCCAAGTTTAATTTTGACATCGACTTTATCTTTTTTCATAAAATTAAAAAAACTCCTTTTTCATTCAGACAAACATCTTTTATTATGCGCCTTTTAGACCAATTATTCAAAAAAACTTGGCAAATCCTTAAATCGATCTTTGATTTTTGTAAATATATGAAAAAGCTTGGAAATTCATCACTTCCAAGCTTTCTTTTTATCTAAATGCACCGCAAATACCAGCTACGGCAACAATAATTAATATGACTCCGAAAAAGTATCCGTACCAATCCACAATTTCACTAAAAGTGATTGCACCCGATGCCTTTAAAGGTTTAGTACCTGCAATGGACATGCAGATTGCACATGCGCCACCAATTATAAACAAAACAGCAATAATATCTTCAACAATTATTTCCCAGGACATAATTTCGCCTCAAAAAGAAAAATCTTTGCTCTTTTATTAATAACTATTTCGACTTTATTATACAACCATTTGCACAAAAAAAGCGCTAGAAATCTCTTTCTAACGCCTTATTCCCTAGCCTAATTTAACATCCATTTCAACTACTTTAGCTAAAGTATTATAAACAGTTGAAACATGAAGAGCATGTCTTAAAAATTCTTCCTTTTCTGATTGAGGAATATTTCCTTCAAAACTTACCTTAATAATCATTTTTGAAACAACATTTCTCTTAGTGTGGACAATAGGTTTTAATTCAACGTGGTTTTCAACGTGGAAATCAGTGATTGTTTGAGTATTTGCCTTTGCAAGTGCACCAGCGGAAATTGCGATACATGAATTAACTGCTGTAGCCAAATATTCTACAGGATCTGGACCTGCATTTTGACCGCCCTCAGCCATTCTTTCATCACTAATTAGTTTATGATCTCCAATCTTGGTATCAACTTGAATAGTGCCATCCTTTAAATATGAATTTACAATATATTTTTCCATATTAACACTCTTTCCTAGAAAAACATTACGCCTTTATGCGCTTTCACACCTTAAGTATATCAGTCTTGATTTAATAAATATAATTTTATGACTTCAAAATTTAATGATTATCAATGGCAGCATTCAACCGCTTTTTATAAATAACATAAACAATGATCACCAAAGGGATTAATATTAATTCTACTGGGTAAAAGTATTGAATTGGTAAGATACTATCAATAAAGCCTGATAAAATTGGTCCCAAAGCCATTCCTATATCTAAGCCTAAATAGAATGTGGAGCTAGCAAGTCCTTGTTCACTAATTGGTGCTAATAAAAGCGCAGTTGACTGTAAAACTGAATAAATAATTCCATATCCCATAGCCATCCCTGCTGCAGCCAATGCCATCATCCAATTGTTAGTCATAAATGCTAGCATTAAAATATAAAAGGCAGTTGAAACTGTACTAATCCAAAACCATACTCCAAATCTTACCGTATCAAAAAATCGCTTTAACCCGATTCTAATAACTAGTAAAACTACCGCATAAATCATAAAATACATCCCAACGGCAACATCAATATGCTTTTGTTCTACATAAGCTACAATATCGGCCTGCGTAGTAAAATATGGCAAAGCAAACAAAGTAGTTAAAATTGCAACAGGAAGCACATTCCATTGAATAATTTTAAAATGAGTGTGCTTAACCTCTTGAAGTTTTTTATTAGGTTGAGCATGATTACCTACAAATTGAATAGAAACAATCATCAAAAAAGCAGCTATCGCTGAAGCAATTAAGGCTTCACGATAACCAATCTTTTGATAAATATTTATCGCAATCGCTGGTGCTAAAGCCATTGCTAAAGCATTCATTAAACCGTAAAATCCCATTGCTTCGCCAACATGTTGCCGCGGAACCAAAAAAGCTAACCAAGTTGTCATACAAACTGTACACAACACATAACCAGTTCCATTAATTAAGCGAAACAAAAGTAGCCATCCACTAGATGGCGTAAAAATATAGCCTAATATTCCAATTAAAATTAAAACTCCACCAATAAATGAAAGCTTATATTTTGAAAACTTATCAGTTAAATTACCTGCTACAGGACGCAAAAACATAGCGGCAATACTCATAATCCCTACAATAAAGCCCGCAAATGCTGAGCTTGCCCCTAAGTCTTTAGCATAACCGTTAATTAATGGATTAACAAACATCGTACTAAACATAAAAAAGAAAGATGCAGCCATTACCAAAATTACATCTTTACTATAAATCGATTCTTTTTTAGCCATTTTTTACCTCATCTTTTTCTTCTCTATAGTTTAGCACTCATTTTAGAGTAAAAAAAAGAAGACTTTCGCCTTCTTTTTCATATTAATTTGCAGGTTGAAGATTATCAGCGATAGTCTCTTTTTCAGGTTCAGTCTTCAATTCCAAAATATTGTCCTCAGCTTGAACACTTTGGCCAGCTTTAGCAGTCATTTGAATAGTAGAGAATTTATCTGAATTTGTGACCACGACAATTACTGTATCATCAAGACCCGCCTTTTTAATAGTGGGATCCCAGAATTCAATCAACTCTTGACCCTTCTTTACTTTTTGACCTTGTTCAACATATGATACAAAGCCTGTTCCCTTTAATTTAACTGTGCCAAGTCCAATATCAACTACCCTAGAATAAATTCTAGGGTTTGCAGCTCTCATCTATTTTTACTAGATAGCGGTTATAGCGTCTTGCGACTTCCGCCTCCGAGGCTGCAT
>OFGX01000148.1_pt1 | contig 59588 bp, 76 predicted proteins | sample 1521831 | NCBI WGS metagenome assembly OFGX01 (sample SAMEA3504080, study PRJEB24116) | mouse gut metagenome | biome: mouse gut; feature: mouse-associated habitat; material: faeces | place: Denmark | collected 2011 | reverse complement strand
AGGAGATGGCAGAATAAGTGCGGTAGATGTAACATACCTAAGACAAATAGCAAATAATAAAGAAGTGTATAACAACTTAACAGTAGAAAAGAAGTTGGCAAGTTTAGTATTAAATGTAGGAATAGTAACAACAGCAGATGCAGAAATAATACGAAACATAATGGATAACAAGATATCTATAGAATTATTCTACTAAAATAAAACAAAAGAGAATGGATATTGCCATTCTCTTTTGTTTGAAAAGTAAATAAAAATATGTTTTTACAAATATGTTAAAAGTTTTTTAATTTAAAATTGTATAATATTGGAAAGTATATATACACTAATTAAAAAGAGAGGTGTATATGCAAGCAGTTATTATGGCGGGAGGCTATGGCACTAGGCTTAGACCGCTTACAAATGTTATCCCAAAACCAATGGTGCCAATAATTGACCAACCAGTTATTGAGTATATTGTAAAGCATTTAAAAAAATATGGATTTGATGATATTATTATTACATTAGGATATAAACCAGATGAAATTATGTCCTACTTAGGTGATGGTAGTCGCTATGGTGTAAAAATAAGATATAACATTGAAGATACTCCTTTAGGCACAGCAGGTAGTGTAAAGGCAGTTTATGATATGTTGCACCAGTCATTTTTAGTAATTAGTGGTGATAGTTTTACTAATATAAATTTGTATGAGGTTGCAAGGTATCATGCAACACACCCAAAGGCAATTACAATGGTAGTTAAGGAACTAGAGGACGTTAAAGGTTTTGGAGTAGTTAAGTTTGACGAAGATGGAGACATTTTAAGTTTTATTGAAAAACCCGAAAAAAGTAAGGAAAAGTTTGTAAATACTGGTATGTATATGATAGAAAAAAAGATTTTAGCAAACATACCAGATGGTAAATTTGATTTTTCAAGAGACTTTTTTCCTGACATTCTTGACGAGATGAAAGCATATGTAATGAAAGAATATTGGTCAGATATTGGAACATTATCATCATATTATTTGACTAATAACGAAGTCGCATTAAGTCCAGAATCTTTTGGTATATCTTTTTAATTTGCAAAAACTCTATCAAAAATCGGTATTAAAATAAAAATAACCGCAAGTTTAGCGGTTATTTTTACTTAATTTTAAAATGTTTAATTTATTTTGTTTTTCTTGCAAAAACTTCTTTTGCTTTTTCAAAAATATCTTTTTCTGTAAGATTCATTATTTCCGCAAGATATGCTTCTTTACCAACTTCGCCATATCTATCACCAATACCAACTCTTGCCATAGGTACAAGTACATCATTTTGCATAAGTAGTGCAGCAACTTCAGAGCCAAGTCCACCTATTAAATGATGGTTTTCACAAGTTACAACTGCACCAGTCTCCTTGCAAGCATTCAAAATGGTTTCAGTGTCAAGAGGTTTGTAAGTATGAAGTGCTATAACTTTGGCATTTATGCCTTCCTTCTTTAAAAGTAATGATGCAGTAATTGCACGATGAACCATTATACCACATGCAATAATAGTTAAGTCTTTACCTTCTACAACAGTGTTTGCTTTAAAAAGGTCAATTTTTGCATTGTCATCATATATAGCAGGAGTCTTTTTTCTTTGAAGTCTAATATACATAGGTTTGTCAGAGTTAATAATTTGAGGGAATAACTTGTCAAGACAAACGCAGTCACAAGGCTCTACAACTATCATATCTGGTACTTGAGTCATTAGGGCAACGTCTTCAAAACTCATGTGAGTACCACCATTAACTTGTGCCATAATACCAGGGTCAGTACCAACTATTTTAACATTTTGTTTTGTATAACCAACACTTACAGCAATTTGGTCATAGCATCTTCTTGTTGCAAATGGACTGAAAGAAGAGCAGAAAGGTAGTTTTCCACAACTTGCAAGTCCAGCAGCAACACCTATCATATTGCTTTCTGCAATACCGCAATTTATAAAACGTCTTGGAAAAGCCTCTTTAAATTTTGCTGTGCCAATACAATTCATAAGGTCTGCTTCAAGCACAACAATTCTTCTGTCAACTTTAGAATATTTAATCAAGTTATCTACATACACTTGACGCATTTCTTTATTGTGTAATTCGCTCATTTTAAAACCTCCCCAGTGCATTCTGCAGCAAACATTTCTGGAGTAAAGTTAACACTATGTGATTTATAGTGACCTTCACAACATTTAATTCCTTTGCCTTTGATAGTATTTAAAACAATTGCAGAAGGCATACGAGACCTTTTACATTTTTCAATAGTATCAACAATACTTTCCATATCATGACCATCAATAGTGTAAGTTTTAAAACCAAAAGCACGAAGTTTTGACTCAAAAGGTTCAACCTTACAAACATCTTTTGTTAGTCCGTCAATTTGCATTTTATTGTTATCAATTACAACTGTAAAATTATGCAAGTGTCTAGAACCCGCAAGCATTAAGGCTTCCCATACTTGACCTTCTTGACTTTCGCCATCGCCAACAATTGCAAATGTATGATATTTTCTGCGGTCCATAATTGCAGAAATTGCCATTCCAACTGCAGCAGAAATTCCTTGACCTAAAGAACCAGCAGTAAAGTCTACACCAGTTACCTTCAACATATCTGCATGAGATGGGAGAGTAGTGCCATTTTGGTTTAATGTAAGAAGCAATTTTTTATCAAAATAACCTCTTGCTGCAAGAGTAGCATATAAACCCGGTGCAGCATGACCTTTTGACAAAACAATTCTGTCACGGTCAGGATTTTTAGGGTCTTTTGGGTCAATATTGGCACACTTAAAGTAAAGTGCTGTTAAAAACTCAATAATACTTGATGAGCCACCAATATGTCCCACACCAAATGTTGCGATACATTCAATACACATTTTACGTATTAAATCCGCTTTTTTGTAAAGGGTGTTGATAGTGTTAGATTCCATTTTGAACTCCTATAACAAAATAAATAGTTGTTTTTCAACTTTTTTAATCAATAAATTATGATATTATAACCTTTTTTAAGTAATTTTCCGCTTGTAGTCACAAGCATTTGTAGTTTGAAATAATAACTTCGTAACTGAAAAATATAACTTTCGTTATGCTTTTTGTTACTTCAGTTATTATTATAATATAAAACTATTTTTATATCAAGTTATTTTACTAGAGTTTTTGCAAAAAGATAAATGTTTTTGTATTTATGTGGAAAAATGACGAAAAATACAAATATTCAAATTAACTAGATAAGATATAATCAAATAATCAACCACTTTTTAAAATAATTTAGGTTTTTTAACAAATACTAATAACAAGGAGGATATTATGGCAAAAAATAATGGTAAGTTTACATTGTTTTTTATGTTATTTATATTAGCACTTACACTTTGTCTAGTTATTGGTATGGACAAGTGTGAGTTTGCGACAAAAAAAGTTGCTTTTGATAGTAATTGCAAAGTAGCGGATTATGATATTGATAATAAAAGCGATAATAACTTTTTATCTATGAGTAAGACCAGCACAAAAGATGTAGCAAGTGGTAAGAAAATAGAATTATTGTGTTTAATGTATCACAATGTTGTTGGTAACACACAAAAACAAGGTAATTATGAAGTAAAGCAGTCAGTCTTGGAAGAAGATTTTAAGGAATTGAAAAAATTAGGCTATAAATGTGTTGATAGAAAAAGCCTTTTTGATATTGTTAACAAAAAGCAAACTGGCAAATATGTTATGATAACATTTGATGATGGGTTTTATGGGGTTTATAAATATGTACCATCTCTTTTAGAAAAATATGATATGAAATGTTTGGTTTCTGTTGTTGGTGAATTTATGGATAGACAAGATAAGTTGACTTATAGGACTAGGTGTAGTTATATGAATACTAATGAAGTAAGAGAACTTGCTAAAAATAAACGAGTAGAAATTGCTCACCATTCATATAATTTTCACCATATACAAGATGGCAGACGTGGTGTAAAAATAAAAAAAGACGAGACAAATGACAAATACACACAAGTATTTAAAGAGGATACTCAAAAATTAACAAGCAAACTAAATGGTTTAGGAGTAAAAGTAAAAACTTATTGTTATCCTTATGGAGAGTTTTGCAGAGAAAGTGAAAGGGTGCTTAAAGGTTTAAATTATCAAATGACAATGACCTGTGTGGAAAAAGTGAATTATCTGGAGAATAAGAATTCTCTTTTTTTATTAGGGAGAATAAATCGCTCAGCAAACTATCAGAATATAACAAACTTGATTAATAAGGCTTGCAATAAAAAATAAAATGTGGTATGGTTGTGATATGGAAAGAATTTTTGAATATATTGCAACTGAAGACGGCAGTGTTGAAAGTTTGCTAAAGAGCAAAGGGTACTCAAGTAGAATTTGTAATTTATTAAAGAAGGAATTAGGATTGGTTTGTGTAAATGACAAACCTGTCTTTGTTGTTGAAAAAATAAAAGTTGGGGATAAAATTAAAGTTAAATTAAAAGAAAACCCTCCAAAAATCGTACCATTTAATCATAATATAGATTTTGTTTATGAGGATAAGGATATTGCAGTAATCAATAAAAGTGCAGATATTGCAGTAATTGCAACAAATGCACATTACGGAAAAAGTTTAATGAATGCTCTTGCAAATGTATGGGGAGATTTTGTATATCATCCTGTAAATAGATTAGATAAAGGCACAAGCGGACTTATGATAGTGGCAAAAAATGCACTTTCGCATAGTATATTATCAGCCAATATTGCTGAAGATAAAAACAATAATGAAAAAAATGTACAAAGGGAATATCTTGCTCTTGTGCATAATAAAGATAATATATTGACTGGTAAAGGCGAAATAATAGGGGATATAGGCATACCTAATGGAAATAGTTTGGTAAGAGGAGTAGTAACTGAAGGTGGAAAGTTTGCAAAAACTTACTATGAGGTAGTAATTAGCACAAGCAATTATAGCCTTGTAAAAATAAAATTAGCAACTGGTAGAACTCATCAAATAAGAGTGCACATGTCATATATAGGACATCCTTTATTGGGTGATGATTTGTATGGTGGTAGCAAACAATTAATTGAAAGACCGGCTCTTCATAGTCAAAAAATTGCCTTTTGCCACCCTATAACAAATGAGCAAATGGAGTTTACATCATCCCTTCCTAAAGATATGGAAGATGTTTTAGTAAATGTTAAATAATATTTATTATTTTATTATTTAAATAATTTGTGTATATAAAATGATATTATAATGCCATTTATTTGACAAATAAGTAGAAAAAACAACTAAATTTGTGATAAAAATAGTTGACAATAAATATAAATAATGTTAGAATACTAACTGTTAGTATGCTAACAATTTTTTATAAATAGGAACAATTAGTAATGATTAAGTATTTTCAAGACGATATATTGCAAGTAGTAAATTTAATAAGACACAAAATTAATGAATCAGAAAAATTACAGGTTGTGCAAAAAGAAATTTCACGCAGGTGTGCTGCAGTTATTGGAATAATTGACGAGAGTCAAGGTAAGCCAGTTTTTCAAAAAGATATTAGTAAATTTTTAAAAATCAGGCGCTCTACTGCAACAAGTATGTTGCAAGATATGGAAAAAGACGGATTAATCACAAGAGTTCCAGTTGGTAATGATATGAGACTAAAGCAACTATTATTGACCGATAAAGCAATGCGTTATGCTTTAATGATAAGGGAAGAATTTACAATAATAGAAAATAGTATTATCCGTGGGTTTAGTGATGAAGAAAAAGCCAAATTGGCGGGATACTTAGAAAGAATAAAAAATAATCTAACAGAATAAAGGAGGCATAAATGATAAAAGAATTATTAAAACACGCAAAAAGTTCGCTCAAATATACTTTAATAACACCATGTCTTGTTGCCTTAGAAGTTGCCTTAGAGGTAATGATTCCGTATGTTACACAAGCACTAATAGATAATGGTATTAATAAAGGTGATATGAAATATGTAGGCATTGCAAGTGTTATATTATTGCTTTTGGCTGGTATGGGTATGGTATTAGGTATTTTATCTGGTTGGTCTTCAACAAAAGGTAGTACAGGTTTTGCTAAAAATTTGATGGATGATATGTATGCAAACATACAAAATTTTTCTTTTAGCAATATAGATAAATTTTCAACCTCAAGTTTAATTACAAGATTAACTACAGATGTTATGAATGTAAGACAGTCATATCAAATGACTTCAAGACTTGCTACAAGATGTCCTATTATGCTTGTTGCATCTATAATAATGGCGTTTATGATTAGTCCAAAAATTGCACTAATTTATCTTGGTGTTGCACCAGTACTTGTTATTTGTCTAATACTTATTATTAAATATGCTTTTCCACTATTTGAAAAGGTATTTAAAAGTTATGATAAAATGAATAAAGTTGTAAGAGAAAATGTGAAAGGTGTAAGAGTTGTTAAATCTTTTAATTCTCAAGGTAAAGAGATAGAAAAATTTGAAGATGCATCAGGCGATATTTACAAAAACTACAGTAGGGCAGAAAGATTACTTGCTTTAAACTCACCATTAATGCAAATATGTATTTACACCTGCATGTTGCTTATTGCATGGCTATGCTCTAAGGCAATGGTAGGTGGTACATTAGGTGAGGGTGCTTTGGTAGCATTAATATCTTATACAATGTCAATTCTTATGAGCCTAATGATGTTTTCAATGGTGTTTGTTATGATAACAATGTCAAGAGCAAGTGCTGAGCGTATTGTTGAGGTTTTAAAGGAAGAACCAAGTATTGTAAATCCTGAAAATCCTATTTATGAAGTACCAAATGGAGATATAGAATTTAAAAATGTTGGCTTTAGTTATATAGGAGATAGCAATAAAGAATGTATGTCTAATATTAATCTAAAGATAAATAATGGCGAAATGATAGGTATTTTAGGTGGTACTGGTAGTGGTAAAACAACATTAATAAGTCTGCTTCCTAGACTTTATGATGCAACAAGTGGCGAGGTAATTGTTGGCGGTCATAATGTAAAGGAATACGATATAAAATCATTAAGAGATAGTGTAAGTGTTGTATTGCAAAAGAATGTATTGTTTAGCGGTAGTTTGCGTGATAATATGAAGTGGGGTAACCCTAATGTTACTGATGAGCAAATTGCGGAGGCTTTGGAAATTGCATCTGCAACAGATTTTGTAAGCAACTTTAAAGATGGTTATGACCATTACATAGAACAAGGCGGAGCAAACTTGTCAGGCGGACAAAAGCAAAGATTATGTATTGCAAGAGCATTGATAAAAGACCCTAAAATTTTAATACTTGATGACTCTACTAGTGCAGTTGATACCGCAACAGATAAAAAGATAAAGCAAGGTTTAAGAGATACAAAACCAAATACAACAAAACTTATTATTGCTCAACGAATATCTTCTGTACAAGATGCAGATAAGATAATTGTAATAGATAATGGCAAGATAAATGGTATAGGTACACATGAAGAGTTGATGGCAAATAACACTATTTATCAAGAAGTATATCAATCACAAGTAAAAGGAGGGAATAATGATGACAACAACTAAAACCCTTCAAAAATCGAATGTAAATAACAAAAAAACTAATAATAAGCAACCAAATACAATTGCATTGATTATAAAAACAATATTTAAAAAATATAGAGCATTATTTATTACAGTAGTGTGTGGTATTATTATATCTGCACTAGCATCTATTGCTGGCTCAATGTTTATTAATACATTGCTTTCTGATTATGTTCAACCATTAATTGGCACATCAAACCCAGATTTAAGCGGTATTGTAAAAGCAATAAGTTATATGGCTGGTATATATGGTGCGGGTGTACTTTCTGCGTTGCTTTATAACCAATTTATGATAATCATATCTCAAAACACTATGCGTTCTATAAGAGATGATATGTTTATTAAATTGCAAAAATTGCCTGTTAAGTATTTTGACAGAAAAAATAATGGCGATATAATGAGTTATTTTTCTAACGATACAGATACTATGATGCAATTGTTATCTCAAGGTATTCCGCAACTTATTAACTTAATTACTACTCTAATTGCGGTGGTTGTTTCAATGTTTTTGCTAAGTCCTATTTTGGCAGGCTGTACATTGGCTTATGGTGCAATAATGTTGTTTGTGGCACAATTTATTGGTAAAAGGTCTGTTAAGTACTTTGCAGGACAACAAAAAGCAATAAGCGATGTAAATAGTTATGTAGAGGAAATGATAGGCGGTCAAAGAGTTGTAAAAGTATTTAACCATGAGGAAGTTTGCAAAAAGGAATTTGCCGGTATAAATGACAATTGGCGAGATGCTAGTTTTCGTGCGGTAAAACTTGCTTGCACAATTATGCCTATAATGATGGGTATGGGACATTTGCTTTATGTGTTAATTGCTTTAATTGGTGGTGCGTTGGTAATAACAAATGTTGCTGGTACTACTATTGCAGCAGTAGTTACATTCCTGCCTTTGTCAAAATCATTTACAATGCCTATTAACCAGTTTGCAGAGCAGATTAATAACTTTGCTATGGCAACTGCAGGTTCTAAAAGAATATTCCAATTGCTTTCTGAGGAAGAGGAAGTGGATAACGGATATGTTACACTTGTTAAAGGTAAGGAAGTTAATGGTGTGTTTGTTGAATCCGAAGATGGTGACTGGGCTTGGAAACATCCCCATACAGATGGAACTTTAACTTATGCAAAACTTGAAGGTAGAGTGGAACTAGACCATGTTGACTTTGGATATGTAGAAGATAAACTTGTTTTAAAAGACATTACTATAAATGCAAAGCCAGGCGAAAAAATTGCGTTAGTTGGCTCAACTGGTGCAGGTAAAACTACAATTACTAACTTGATTAACAGATTTTACGATATTGATGACGGAAAAATCAGATATGATGGTATTAATATCAACAAAATCAAAAAGGAAGATTTGCGTAAATCTTTGGGTATAGTTTTGCAGGACGTTAATTTGTTTAGTGGTACTATTGCTGAAAATATTAGATACGGCAGACCAAATGCTACTGACGAAGAGGTTGTAAGTGCTTGCAAACGCGGTGGTGCTCATGAATTTATAGAAATGTTGCCAGATAAATATGATACTATAATTGATGGAGATGGCTCTTCATTATCTCAAGGACAAAGGCAGTTGTTATCTATAAGCCGTGCAATACTTGCAGATACACCACTTATGATTTTGGACGAGGCTACAAGTAGTATTGATACAAGAACAGAAATTTTGGTTCAAAAAGGTATGGATAGTTTGATGCAAGGCAGAACTTGTTTTGTTATAGCACACAGACTTTCTACCATTCAAAACTCTGACTGCATAATGGTTTTGGAACATGGTGAAATAATAGAGAGAGGTAACCATGACCAATTAATAGCAAAACGTGGTAGATATTACGAATTGTACAATGGTAAAAAAGCAGAAGAAATTGCTTAAAAACAAAAGGCAAGCGGTGGCTTGCCTTTTAATCATAAATTGTTAACAATATTATGTAGAAATATAAAATTTTAAAAAATATTGTAATTTTTGAAAAAGTGTAGTATAATAGGTAAAAATAAAATTAATACAACTATAAGAGGTATATTATGTTAATTGATAAAAGAATAGAAAAATTAGCACATGGGTTAGTAGATTTTTCCTGTGATGTACAAAAAGGTGAAAATGTGCTTATTGAGGCAACAGGAACAGATTATCAATTGGTAGCACAACTTGTTAAAGAAATTTATGCTAAAGGTGCTTATCCATTTGTAAATTTGACTGATTTGCGTATAAAAAGAGAATGGATGAAAGGTATGAGTGAAACTTTGGCAAAACATTATGCGGATATGGAAATGTATCGTATGAAAGATATGCAAGCCTATATTGCAATAAGAGGTGGCGGAAATAATCAAGAACTTTCCGATGTGGATTTATCTTTATATAATCGCATAATGAGACCTGTTTTAAATCAAAGAGTAGACCATACTAAATGGGTAGTTTTAAGATATCCAACTGAATCTATGAGTCAACAAGCAGGTATGAGCACAGAAGCCTTTGAAGATTTTTATTTTGATGTTTGTACTTTAGATTATAGTAAAATGGACAAAGCAATGACTCCACTTGTGGAACTTATGAATAGGACAGATAAAGTACGTATAGTTGCAAAAGATACTGATTTGACTTTTTCTATCAAAGGAATACCTGCAATAAAATGTAGTGGACTTAGAAATATCCCTGATGGAGAAGTGTATACTGCACCTGTAAAAAATAGTGTTAATGGTTATATCACTTACAATGTACCATCTGTTGAAGAGGGGATTAAGTTTGAAAATGTGCGTTTGGAGTTTAAGGATGGAAAAATTGTAAAAGCAACAGCAAATGACACAAAAGCAGTAAACAAAATATTTGATACTGACGAGGGTGCAAGATATGTTGGTGAGTTTGCTTTGGGTGTAAATCCTTATATAACAAAAGCAATGGGTGACATTTTGTTTGATGAAAAAATAAGCGGGTCTATTCACTTTACCCCAGGACAAAGTTATGAAGATGCACCAAATGGAAATAAATCTGCTATACATTGGGATTTGGTACAAGTTCAAACTCCAGAATATGGCGGTGGAGAAATTTATTTTGATGATGTACTAATTAGAAAAGATGGCTTGTTCGTACTTGAAGAATTAAAGTGTTTGAACCCTGAAAATCTAAAATAATATGCAGATATTTTGTTTTTTATTGCAAAATATGACATAAAAATAAAAACAAAGTTGTTATTTAAAATAATATTTAAGTATTTTAATAAAATTATAACTTAAAATGTTATAAAAGACTAGACAAAGCGACTAATTTTTGGTAAAATAAATACAAACAATAATAATTATGCCTATATAGGCAATTTTGGAGGATAAATAAATGGCTAAAAAGACTGTAAAAGTAGCTATTAACGGCTTTGGCCGTATTGGTCGTCTTGCATTCAGACAAATGTTTGGTGCAGAAGGTTTTGAAGTAGTAGCAATCAACGATTTGACAAGCCCTAAAATGCTTGCTCACCTTTTGAAGTATGATTCATCTCAAGGTAAATATGCTTTGGCTGATACTGTATCTGCTACTGATGATTCTATCATTGTTGATGGAAAAGAAATTAAAATTTACGCAAAAGCAAATGCTGCTGAACTTCCTTGGGGAGAAATCGGTGTAGATGTTGTTCTTGAGTGTACAGGTTTCTATACTGCTAAAGCAAAAGCACAAGCACACATTGATGCTGGCGCTAAAAAAGTTGTTATCTCTGCTCCTGCAGGTAATGACCTACCAACTATCGTTTACAATGTTAACCATGACAAGATTACTAAAGATGACCACATCATCTCTGCTGCATCTTGTACTACTAACTGCTTAGCACCTATGGCTAAAGCATTAAATGATAACTGGGCTGTTCAATCTGGTATTATGAGCACTATTCATGCTTATACTGGTGACCAAATGACTTTGGATGGACCTCAAAGAAAGGGTGACCTTCGTCGTTCAAGAGCCGCTGCTGTAAATATCGTTCCTAACTCTACTGGTGCTGCTAAAGCAATTGGTTTGGTTATTCCAGAACTTAACGGCAAACTAATCGGTTCTGCACAAAGAGTTCCAACTCCTACTGGTTCAACTACTATTCTAGTTGCAGTTGTAAAAGGTACTCCTTCTAAGGACGAAATCAATGCTGCTATGAAAGCACAATCTAACGAGTCTTTTGGTTATACTGAGGACGAAATCGTTTCTAGCGACGTTATCGGTATGAGATTTGGTAGTTTGTTTGATGCTACTCAAACTATGGTTATGGATATGGGTAATGGTTACTCTCAAGTACAAGTTGTTTCTTGGTATGATAACGAAAACTCTTATACAAGCCAAATGGTTAGAACAATTAAGCACTTCGCTAAATTCTTCTAAGATATAAAGAGTATAATCAATTAAATTTAAAATGTTATTAAGCAAATCAATGGACTAGCAATAGTCCATTTTTTGTTGTAAAAATTAATTAAAAAATTTATTGTTTAGATTAAAAAAATTTAATTATAGTTTATAATTGTGTATTTTTATAAATAATAAATAAATTATTAAAATAAAAAACTTCCAACCATTTTCTGGCTGGAGGTTTTGTTTAATATTAAAATTCTATCAAAAATCGTTATTAAATAGTTGCTATAATTAATTTTCGTTATTTTCAGTAACCATACTTTCTTGCTTTTCAATGTCGCTATCTGTTGCTAATTTATTGTCCATTCTATCAAAAATGAGTTTTTTGATAGGGTAGTATAAAGCAAATATTATTGCACTATTTATTGCAAAAATAGCAGGCTGTTTAGGCAGACGGTCTATAAGCCAATATGCCCAAAATGATTTTCCACTTGCACCTGCAGAAGTAAGTAGCCAAGTAGCATAAGATGATATCCCCATTGTGCAAATACATAGTACCAAAACAAGTGATATAGTAAGTTTAATATAAGGGTGCAATTTTTTTATCATAAAAATTAATCCCGGTATAACACCCATCAACATAAAGGATATTGGAATCAATGGCGATGGTGCAAGACCTTTTGCAAGAGTGCCTAGGATATCTCCTAATAGTCCTACCATTCCGCCTGATAAAGGTCCCATAAATACTCCTGCAAGAATACATGGTATGTACGCAAAGGAGATAGAAAATGTTCCTAAATTAATACTGCAAAACTTAAGAGCAATATTAAGTGCAATAAGAACGGCGGTATACGCAATAAACAATGAACGCCTTTTGGCTTTTAAACTTAACTTTTTCATAAAAAAAGTACCTCCTAAAATAGTGGAGAGTACCGAGAAAATTACTAAAAACTAATAACTTGCCTCGGATGTGAAATACAACCGCAGAGGTATTCCTCTTTCGTCCATAGTCAACATCCCGTTCTATGGCACTTAACGCAGTATTTCTACTCAGCAAAGTTATTGTAGCACAATATACAATGTATTAGCAACTATTTTACTATAAATTTTGGCAGTAATATTCAATTTTATACAAAACGCATATAAAATGTTTATTACCATTTGTTTTATTTGCCTTTATTGACAAACTATTAATTTTATTATATAATTATATCAATAAACAATACAAATTATATGTCTGTATTAAATAGAAAAATTGCAATATTATTCGATTTTTGTTGAGTTATTGCAAAGTTTTACTTGGGTGAAATTATGAGTGAGTTTGATAAAAGTGTTTATATGGTTGTTCAAAATATTCCTTGTGGGTTTGTTATGAATTATGCTATGGTGGCAGAACTTGCAGGTTACCCAACAAAAGCAAGGCAAGTTGGCAGAGCATTACATCATAACCCTGACCCCGCAAATATACCATGCCATAGGGTAGTTATGAAAGATGGCAGTTTGACACCTGCTTTTGTGTTTGGCGGAGAAAACGAACAAAGAAAAAGGCTTGAGTCAGAAGGTGTAACTTTTAAGGGCGATAAAGTTGATATGGCAGAGCATCTTGTTCAAATCAACAGATGTTTTAGATAAATATAAGGATATATATTATTATATAATTATCTATACTTATAGGGAAAGGTATTAGTATGAAAAAGTTTAAATTTATAACTGCGACTATTTTATTGCTTGCTGTTACCTCAGTTGTTGGAGGTTGTAGCAACAATAAAATTTTAAATAGATTAACAGAAAAAGGCTATTTTGCTAATAGTTATGATAATGCTATTCTGCAAACAGATATTGCTAGCAAAATAACCTCTCATTTTGCAGAAAGCAGTAGTGTTAAGAAAAAAGCAATGTTAATAACTGTTGATGGATTTAGAGCAGAAAGTTTGGAATATATTTGGGATAGCGATATAGGAATTTCTCGAATATCAAAAGATGGCGGACTATATTGGACAAAACCAGCAAATTTAGAAAGTAAATCAAAAGTAGATATGGGAGTAAATTTTTTAAGTATAGTTACAGGTGAAGAACCTTCAACTTTTGGAGTATTTAAAAATACTGATGTAAAAAGAGAAACTCCATATTCTGTAATGGCAACAATGTCAGAAAAATACAGAGTTAAATTTTTAACAGATAATAAAAATTACATTGATAAACATTTGTCAGCAGAGTTTAAAGTAAAAGCCTCTCAACGTTTAAATTATGTGGATTGCACAGATTTAAATGGTGTTAGAAAAGAGTGTCTTAATAACCTTGACGAAAATGATTTTATAGCAGTTGCTATATCTAACCCATATATGGTAGCAGATGGCAATTACAAAATATCTAATTCACCTTATCTTTCAGCAATTATTCATTTAAATTATTATTTAAGTAATATCTATAACAATATAAGTACAAGAAGTAATGAGGACTGGTTAGTAATAGTTGCATCAACTTGTGGTGGCAAAACAAAATTGGCTCTTGGCAGTGAAGAAGGGAATATTTTAACCTTTATGTTATCCAATAAAAAAATGCAATAGTTTTAGGGTAATTGATTTTTAATACAATATAATTAATATAAATAAAATAATTATATATTATATAACATTATTATATTATCAAAATAACATTGTTAATTGATGTTGTAAATAACAAATAGTAAACGAATTTTTTATAAAAATGGTTGTTAAGCGAATACTTAATAGCCATTTTTTGTCTTGTTGATATTCAGGAATATGGCAAAAATAAATTTTTTTTGCTTAAAATGGGGATAAATTACCCTAAAATGGTGGATAAAAGGGTGTTTTTTCAAAAATGACACACGCGGAAGGGTTGCCGGTGAAAAATATTGAAAAATCAAGGAAAAACGTTTGACATAACTATTTTTATTGTATATAATAATAAGGCTGTTGAATACGGGATGAAGCGGTAAGTTACCGAATTTTGCGGATAATTATCGTGGACAATGGTTCGATAATCGAGCGACTAACTCTTTAAAATGGGCAATACCTTTTTTAAAAGCAACAGTACGCAACACACGTTAATGTGTAAAAAAACGAGTTAGGAAAAACAGGAGGTCATTTAATATGGCAACACAAAAAATCAGAATTAAGTTAAAGGCTTACGACCACAATCTTATTGATGTAGCAGCAGAAAAAATTGTTGATACTATCAAAAGACACAACACAAAGGTATCAGGACCTATTCCTCTACCTACAGAGAAAGAAATTGTAACTATTATTCGTTCTCCACACAAATATAAAGATAGTAGAGAACAATTTGAACTTAGAACTCACAAACGTTTGATAGATATTTTCAACCCTACTGCTCAAGCAGTTGATAGTCTTATGAAATTAGATTTGCCAGCAGGTGTTGATATTAACATCAAACTTTAATAAAATAGAGAAATAAATTTGGAGGTGAACTTTATCTATGAATAAAGCAATCATTGGAAAGAAAGTTGGCATGAGCCAAGTATTCAACGAGGATGGCAAAGTAATTCCAGTAACAGTTGTGGAAGCAGGTCCATGTCCAGTTGTACAAAAGAAAACAGTAGAAAAAGATGGTTATGAAGCAGTACAAGTTGCTTTCGGAACTATCAGCAGCAAAAATGTAAACAAGCCTATGGCTGGTCACTACAAAAAAGCAAATGTTGAACCAAAGAGAATTTTAAAAGAATTTAAATTTGAAAATTGTGCATCTTTTGAAATTGGTAGTGAAATCAAAGCGGACATTTTCGCAGTAGGCGACAGAGTAGATGTTTCAGGTACTTCTAAAGGTAAAGGGTTTAGCGGTACAATTAAAAGACATAACTTCCACATTGGTCCTATGGCACATGGTTCTGGATACCACAGAGGTGTTGGTTCTATGGGTTCTTGCTCAAGCCCATCAAGGGTTTTCAAAAACAAGAAAATGCCAGGTCAATATGGTAATACAAAATGTACAGTTCAAAACTTGCAAATTGTAAAAGTAGATGCAGAGCGTAATATTTTGCTAGTTAAGGGTGCTATCCCTGGTGCTAAGGGCGGAATTGTTATCGTTAAGCAATCTTGCAAAGGTTAATGGAGGGCTTAAAAATGGAAATGAAAGTTGTTAATAGCAGCGGTAAAAAAGTTGGTACAATTGAATTGGTTGCTGCAGTTTTTGAGCAAGAGTATAATGAGGCTCTAATCCATCAAGTTGTTGTTGCTCAACTAGCAAATAAAAGACAAGGTACTAAAAGTACTCTTACAAGGGCAGAGGTTCGCGGAGGCGGTATCAAACCTTGGAGACAAAAAGGTACTGGTAGAGCAAGACAAGGTAGCATTCGTGCTCCACAATGGATTAAAGGTGGTGTAGTATTTGCACCAAAGCCAAGAGACTTCAGTCAAAAGATAAATCAAAAAATGAAAGTTGCTGCTTTAAAGAGCGCTTTATCTGAAAAAGTTCGTGATAATGAAATTACTATTATCAATGAAGTTAAAGCAGAAAACGGCAAGACTAAAGAAATTGCAACAATTTTGAAAAATCTTAAAATGGACAAAAAGGTTCTTTTGGTAGTAGGTGAGCATGATGAACTAGTAATTAGAGCATGCCGCAATATTCAAAATGTAACTTTAATAAACGCATCATTAATCAATGTTTATGATGTTGTAGCAAATGCAAATTGCATTATGACACAAGATGCTGTTAAGAAAATTCAGGAGGTGTACGCATAATGAATGCTTATGATATCATTATTAGCCCTATCTTAACTGAAAAAAGTTATGAAGGCATTGAAGGAATGAAGTACACTTTTAAGGTGGACAAGAGAGCAACTAAATCAGACATTAAAAGAGCCGTTGAGGAAATTTTTGGTGTAAAAGTTGCAAAAGTAAATACAGTAAATTGTGATGGTAAAATTAAAAGAATGGGCAGAAGTGAAGGAAGAACACCATCTTTCAAAAAGGCTTATGTTCAACTTACAGCAGATAGCAAACGCATCGAGTTCTTCGATAGTTTGGCATAAGAGCGGAGGTAATTATAATGGCTATTAAAAGATTTAAACCAACTTCTCCAGCCCGTCGTTTTATGAGTGTTTCTGCTTTTGACGAGATTACAAGTACAAAACCAGAGAGAAGTTTGCTTGAAACTCAAAGCAAATCAGGCGGTAGAAATAACAATGGTAGAATCACTGTTAGACATATTGGCGGTGGTAATAGACAAAAATACAGAGTTATTGATTTTAAACGTAATAAAGATAATATTCCTGCAAAAGTTGCTGAAATTCAATATGACCCAAATCGTACAGCGAATATTGCATTACTACATTATGCAGATGGCGCTAAAGCATATATCTTAGCACCAGTTGGCTTGAACAAAGGTGATATTGTTATGAATGGTAGCAATGCAGAAATTAAAGTTGGTAACTGCTTACCAATTGAAAATATTCCAGTAGGTACTTTGTTGCACAATATAGAGTTGCACCCTGGCAAAGGCGGTCAAATCGCAAGAGCAGCAGGACAGGCAGCACAACTTATGGCAAAAGAAAATAAATATGCTATTTTAAGATTGCCATCAGGTGAAATGAGATATGTATTATTATCTTGTAGAGCAACAATTGGTCAAGTAGGTAATCTAGACCACGAAATCGTTAGTATCGGTAAAGCAGGTAGACATCGCCACATGGGTGTTAAACCAACAGTTCGTGGTGTTGTAATGAACCCTTGTGACCACCCTCACGGTGGTGGTGAAGGTAAATCACCTATCGGTATGCCTAGTCCAGTTACTCCTTGGGGTAAACCAGCACTTGGTTATAAGACTAGAAAGAAAAAGAACAGAACTAATAAGTTCATTATCAAACGTGTGAACTAATTGGAGGATATGAAATGAGTAGGTCAGTTAAAAAAGGTCCTTTCGTTGAGGAAAGGCTTATAAATAGAGTAATTGCTATGAACAATGAGAATAAAAAGTCTGTTATTAAGACTTGGTCAAGGTCATCAACTATATTCCCTGAAATGGTAGGTCACACTATCGCTGTTCATGATGGCAGAAAACATGTTCCTGTATATATTACTGAGGATATGGTAGGTTGCAAATTGGGCGAGTTCGCTCCAACTAGAACCTTTAAAGGTCATGCCGGTGGAAAAACTACCGGTGGTAGATAATTAGGAGGTAATTATAATGGCAACTAGAGTTAAAACTAAATCTGAAAATCGTGCTTTAAATGCTGATAAGCGTCCAAGAGCAGTTGCAAAGTATGTTAGAATTTCTCCTGATAAGGTTAGAATCGTACTTGATATTATTCGTGGTAAAAGTTATGTAGAGGCTATTGCTATTCTTAAAAACACAAGAAAAGCAGCATGTGAGCCACTTATCAAATTGGTAAATTCTGCTGCTGCAAATGCTGAGAATAACTTGAATATGAATAAAAATGACTTGTATATTGCAGAATGTTTTGCAAACGGTGGTCCAATTCTTAAAAGAGTTCAACCTCGTGCACAAGGTAGAGCATTCAGAATTAACAAGCGCACAAGTCACATTACTGTAATCCTAGATACAGTTACTGAGTAAGGAGGTATTCCATGGGACAAAAAGTTAATCCACACGGACTTAGAGTAGGTGTAATAAAAGGTTGGGATGCTCAATGGTATGCTGATAAAAAGAATTTTTCAGCAAATCTAATTGAGGACCAAAAGATTAGAAAATTTATTAAAAAGACATATTTTACAAGTGGTATCAGCAAAATTACTATTGAAAGAATACTTTCTAGTGCTGCAGATATCGTTATGGTAAATATTTATACATCTAAGCCAGGTGTACTTATCGGTAAAGGTGGCGAAGGTGTAAACCTAATGAAAGAGCAAATTAAGAAAATCGCTCCAGGTAAACAAATTAATATCAACATTTATGAAATTAATCGTCCTGATGTTGATGCACAATTGGTTGCTGAAAGCATTGCTGCACAACTTGAAAAAAGAGCGGCTTTCCGTCGTACTATGAAACAAGCAATTTCAAGAGCAATGAAAGGCGGTGCTAAAGGTATTAAAACTATGTGTTCTGGACGTCTAGACGGCGCAGAAATTGCAAGGTCAGAAAGTTATCATGAAGGAAGTATTCCGCTACAAACTTTAAGAGCAGATATTGACTATGCTACTGCTGAAGCACATACTACATTCGGTATTATCGGTGTTAAAGTATGGATTTATAAAGGCGAGGTATTAGGTCGCGGTATCAAAAAGGAAGGAGGTAAAGCGTAATGTTAATGCCTAAAAGAGTTAAAAGAAGACGTGTACACCGTGGTAGAATGAAAGGTGTTGCTAACAAAGGCAATCAAGTCGCTTACGGTGAGTATGGCTTAGTAAGTTTAGAGCCATCTTGGATTACCTCTAACCAAATAGAGGCTGCCCGTATCGCTATGACACGTTATGTAAAAAGAGGTGGTAAGGTATGGATTAATATCTTCCCTCACAAACCTATAACTAAAAAACCTGCTGAAACTCGTATGGGTTCAGGCAAAGGTTCTGTAGAGTATTGGGTTGCAGTTGTTAAACCAGGCCGTGTAATGTTTGAAATGTCTGGTGTACCTGAAGAAGTAGCAAGAGAGGCATTTAGACTTGCAAGTCATAAATTGCCTGTTAAGTGCAAATTCGTTAAAAAAGAAGAAGGCGGTGAGTGTTAATGAAGGCTAAAGAGTTATTTGATATGACAAACAAAGAATTAGAAGTAAAATTGGATTCTTTAAAACAAGAGTTGTTTAACCTTCGTTTTAAGCATGCTACCGGTCAACTTGAAAACGCTAATCAACTTAATGTTATTAAGAAAGATATCGCAAGAGTAAAGACTGTTCTTCGCCAGAGAGAATTGAATATCTCAACAGAGCCTAAGAGCAAATCTGCTAAAAAGGCTAAGTAATTGGAGGATAAGTAAATGGAAAGAAATCTTAGAAAGAGTAGAGTTGGCTTAGTTGTTAGCGACAAAATGGATAAAACCATTACAGTTGCAGTTATGCAAAAAGTTAAGCATCCTCTATATGGAAAAACTGTTAATAAAACTAAAAAGTTTATGGCACATGATGAGAATAATATGGCTGGTATCGGTGATAAAGTTCTTATCGTTGAAACTCGCCCTATGAGTAAAAACAAGCATTTCAGACTTGCTGAAATCATTGAGAAGGCTAAGTAAGGAGGTACTATATGATAATTCCAGAGAGTAAATTGAATGTCGCTGATAATACAGGCGCAAAAGAAATTAAATGTATCAGAGTACTTGGCGGTTCATTCCGTAGATATGGCAATATTGGTGATGTTATTGTTGCAAGTGTACAAACTGCCGCTCCAGGTGGTGTAGTAAAGAAAGGCGATGTTGTTAAAGCAGTAATCGTTAGAACTACTAAAGGTATCAGAAGAAGTGATGGTACTCACATTAGATTTGACGACAACGCAGCAGTTATCATTGATAACCAAAAGCAACCAAAAGGTTCTCGTATTTTTGGACCTATTGCTCGTGAACTTCGTGATAAAGACTATATGAGAATTATTTCTCTTGCACCAGAAGTGCTTTAATTGGAGGGAATATAATGAATAATTTACATGTTAAAAAAGGTGATATCGTTAAAGTTATTGCTGGTAAAGATAAAGGTAAATCAGGCTCTATTACTAAAGTTGACGTTGATAATGCAAGAGTAATGGTAGAAGGTTTAAACATTGCTACAAACTATGTAAAACCTCGTAACGCACAAGAAAAAGGCGGTATTGTTAAAAAAGAGGCTTTTATTGATGCAAGTAATGTTATGATTATTTGTCCAGAGTGCGGTATGGCAACTAAAGCAGGTCATAGAGTAGAAAATATTGACGGAAAAGATGTTAAAATCCGTTTTTGCAAAAAATGTAATGCTTCTTTAGAGCAAAAGGCTACTAAGGCTGTTAAAAAAGCAACTAAGAAGTCTACAACTGCTAAAAAGGCAACTAAAAAAGCGGCTGACACAGCAACTGCTGATAAGGCTGAATAATGGAGGATTAAACAGTGGCTAATCAAGTAAAAAACAGAGTTAGAGTTAATTATGAAGAAGTTGTAGTTCCTGCTTTAATCAAAAAGTTCGGCTACAAAAATGTTAACCAAGTACCAAAGTTAGAAAAAATCGTTTTAAATGCTGGTTTTGGTGACATTAAAGATAATGCAAAAAGTGTGCAAATTGCACTTGAAGAATTAAAGCAAATCACAGGTCAAGCCCCTATGGTAACTAAAGCAAAAAAGAGTGTTGCTAACTTTAAAGTTCGTGAAGGTATGACAATTGGTGCTAAAGTTACACTTAGAGCAACTAGAATGTATGAGTTCTTTGATAAATTCGTATCTGTTGCACTACCAAGAGTAAGAGACTTTAAAGGTATTCCTGCAAACTCTTTTGATGGTAGAGGTAACTACAATATGGGTGTTAAAGAGCAACTTATCTTCCCAGAAATCAGTTATGATAAAATTGAGAAGATTAGAGGTTTTGATGTTTGTTTTGTAACAACAGCACAAACAGATGCAGAGGCAAAAGAGTTATTAACTCTAATGGGTTTGCCTTTTGCTAAGTAAGGAGGATTGACAAATGGCAAAAAAGGCTATGATAAATAAGCAACAGCGTACACCTAAGTATTCTACAAGAGCATACACTCGTTGTAAGATTTGTGGAAGACCACACGCAGTTTTGAGAAAATACGGCATTTGTAGAATTTGCTTCAGAGAACTTGCTTACAAGGGCGAAATACCTGGCGTAAAGAAAGCAAGTTGGTAATAGGAGGAGATAGGATATGAATATAACAGACCCAATCGCTGATATGCTAACTCGTATACGTAACGGGTTGATTGCGAAAAAAGATGAAGTAAAAGTACCTGCTTCAAAAATTAAAACTAGTATCGCTCAAATTCTTTTGGATGAGGGTTATATTAAAGGTTATGAATTAGTTGAAGATGGAGTACAAAAGGATATAAAAGTAACTCTTAAGTATGGCCCTAGAGGTGAAAAGGTTATTACTAATATCAAAAGAATTAGTAAACCAGGTCTTAGAGTTTACTGCGAAGCAGACAAGTTACCTAAAGTTTTGGGTGGTTTAGGAATTGCTATAATTTCTACATCTCAAGGTGTTATGACTTGTAAAGAGGCTAGAGAAAAGCACATTGGTGGCGAAGTACTAGCATACATTTGGTAATAGGAGGGCGATATAATGTCAAGAATTGGTAGACTTCCTGTTGTAATTCCTGCTGGAGTTACAGTAAATGTTACTGCAGAAAATGTAGTTATAGTAAAAGGACCTCTAGGCGAATTAAGCCAAAAGGTTGATAAAAATATTAGTGTTGAAGTTAATGGTGCTGAGGTGCACGTAACTAGACATGATGAGCAAAAAGAGCATAAGGCAATGCATGGTTTATATCGTAAACTTATTGCTAATATGGTTGAAGGTGTAACTAAAGGCTTCCAAAAAGCACTTATTGTTAATGGTGTAGGTTACAAAGTTGTAAAACAAGGTAACAAAATCGTTATCAACTGCGGTTATTCTCATCCAGTTGAAGTTGTTGAGAGTGATGGAATTACTTTTGAAGTGCCAAATGCTAATGAAATCGTAGTAAAAGGCATCAGCCGTGAAAAAGTTGGTCAAGTTGCTGCTAATATCAAGGTTATTAAAGTGCCAGACCCTTATCATGTATATGGTATTCGTTATAAGGACGAGACTATTGCAAGAAAAGAAGCAAAGAAGAGCACTAAATAAGGAGAGTAGAAGATGATTAAGAAAATTGATAAAAACTCTATCAGACAAAAAAGACATATTAGAGTAAGAGGCAAAGTTTCAGGAACTGCTGAGCGCCCTCGCTTTAATGTATACAGAAGTACAAATAACATCTATGTTCAACTTATTGATGATGTTGCTGGTAATACTTTAGTTGCTTGTTCTACTTTGGATAAAGATGTTGCAAGCAAAGTTAAAGATATGACTAAGGTTGAGGCTGCTAAATTTATAGGCGAAACTGTTGCTAAAAAGGCATTGGACAAAGGTATCACTGAAGTTGTATTTGACAGAGGTGGATATTTGTATACTGGTCGTGTGCAAAGTGTTGCTGACGGTGCAAGAAGTGCCGGCTTAAAACTATAAGAGGAGGAAGACGATAATGGCTGAAAGAAATGAAAAGTCAGAAAAGAGAAGTAAATTCCAAAGAGAAGACGATGGAATGTTAAATAAACTTATCGCTGTTAACAGAGTTACTAAAGTTGTTAAAGGTGGTAGAACAATGCGTCTTTCTGCATTAGTTGCAGTTGGTGACGGTAATGGTAACGTTGGTATTGGTATGGGTAAGGCTGCAGAAGTGCCAGAGGCAATTAAAAAGGCTACTGCTGATGCTAAACGTAATATGATTAACGTAAAACTTGTTGGAACTACTATCCCTCACGAAGTTGTTGGTGAATATGGTAGTGGTAAAGTTGTAATGATGCCAGCAGAAGAAGGTACTGGTGTTATCGCTGGTGGTCCAGTTCGTTCTATACTAGAGGTTGTTGGTGTTAAAGATATCAGAACTAAGAGTATTGGTACAAATAATCCTATCAACTGTGTAAAAGCAGTTATGGAAGGACTAAAAAGTCTTAGAACTGCTGAACAAATTGCTAGTCTACGTGGTAAGACAGTTGAAGAAATTAAACGCTAACGGAGGGCAAAATAATGGCTAAACAATTAAAAATTACGCTTATTAAAAGCACTATCGGAAGCCTTAAAAAGCAAAAAGCAACTATTGAGGCATTAGGACTATCAAAAATCGGTTCTAGCAAAATTCACAACGATAATCCTTGTCTTCAAGGTCAAATCAAAGTTGTTAAACATTTGATTTCTATTGAAGAAGTTGAGGAAAAGAAGAGTGCAAAAAAAGCAAAAGCAACTAAGGCTGATGCTGAGGCACAAGGCTAAGCGGAGGTATTAAATGAATATTCAAAATTTGGCTCCTGCTCCAGGGGCAAAAACCGAGAGCAAAAGACTAGGCAGAGGTATTGGTTCTGGTAAAGGTAAGACTTCTGGTAAAGGTCATAAAGGTCAATGGGCTAGAAGCGGCGGCGGTGTTCGCCCTGGCTTTGAAGGCGGACAAATGCCTTTAATTCGCCGTATTCCTAAAAGAGGATTCACTAACATTTTTGCAAAAGAGTATTCTATTGTAAATGTTAAGGACTTAGAGAGATTTGAAGACGGTACTGTTGTAAATGCTGAACTTCTTTTAGAAGTAGGTGTTTTAAGCAAAGTAGAAAATTATGGTCTTAAAGTTTTGGGTGACGGAACTTTGACTAAAAAATTAACAGTTCAAGCAAAAAAATTCACTAAGTCAGCTGCAGAAATAATTGAAAAAGCAGGTGGCAAAGCAGAGGTGCTATAATGTTTAAAACCATAGCAAATGCTTTTAGAGATAAAGAAATTCGTAAAAGAATTCTTCTTACACTATTGATGCTTGCTATATTCAGACTAGGTGCGTTTATTCCCATTCCGGGTTTGGACGTAAATGCTATTAATAGCAATTCTAGTTTAGATGCTGGCAGTTTCTTTGGTATAATTGCAACTATTAATGGTACATTTGGTAGTCAAGGAACAATCTTTTCTTTGGGTATCATGCCTTTTATTAACTCATTTATCATTATGCAATTGATTACTATAATCATTCCTAAGTTAGAAAGAATGAGTAAAGAGGGCGAGGAAGGACGAAAGAAAATAACTCAAATTACACGTTACGTCGCTATAGGTTTGGCAGTTATTCAAGCATTTGGCTTTGTAATGAGTTGGGGTGATAATTTTGTTGGTTTATTTGGCAATGGTGTTGCAAATAAATGGCTTACAAGAATAATGACCGTTATTATTTTGACAGCGGGCTCTACATTTGTTATGTGGTTAGGCGAAAGAATTACTGAATATGGTATTGGTAATGGTACATCTTTGATAATTTTCATTGGTATTTTATCAGGTATTGGTAATTCAATTATTTCAGCCATCAAAACTATGGCTAGCCAAAGTGGCGATACATCTGCATTAATGGGTAGTATTTGGTACTTTATTGGTTTTATGGTATTTGTAGTATTGTTGTTCTTGTTTATTGTTTATGTTGATATGGCTGAAAGAAGAATTCCAGTTCGTTATGCTAAACAAGTTAAAGGCAACAAAATGTATGGTGGACAAACTTCTAACATTCCTATGAAAGTTAATGCATCAGGTGTTATGCCTATCATTTTTGCATCATCTTTCTTAATGTTCCCACAAATGATTGCTAGTTTCTGGCCAGATAGTGATTTTTATGGTTGGTATAGTAAATATCTTGGTGTAGGAAGTTGGGCTTATATAATTGTAATTACATTACTAATATTGTTCTTCTCATATTTCTATGCACAAATTCAATTTAATCCAATTGAAGTGTCAAAAAATATACAACAATATGGTGGATTTATTCCTGGTATAAGACCAGGTAAGCCAACAAGTGATTATCTTGCTAAAATTAATAACAGAATAACATTGTTTGGTGCAATATTCCTTGCAATTATTGCATTGATACCATCAGTTTTGGTAGCAGTTATCCCTACAGAATTAGGTTTGACAAATGCTTTTAGTGCAACAGGATTATTAATCGTAGTAAGTGTAGCACTTGAGACTAATAAACAATTAGAATCTCAGATAATGATGAAAACTTACAAAGGTTTCTTGAAATAAATTGTATTTTCAAAGTTGCTGTAAATTGAATATATTTTCAGCAACTGCGAATTTATTGTATTAGAGAATTTTTGTATATATTGATAAATATTTTATTTATTTAAAATTTATTTGTAATTTAAGAGGTAAATATGAAATTAATTTTACTTGGTGCTCCTGGTGCAGGCAAAGGTACACAAGCAACAAGAATAAGTGATAAATACAATTTGCCACATATTTCAACAGGTGATATTTTAAGAAAAAATATCAAAGAAGGTACAAAACTTGGCATAGAGGCTAAATCTTATATTGATGCTGGCAAGTTAGTTCCGGACGAAGTAGTAATTAATATTGTAAAAGACAGATTACAACAAGCAGACTGTAAAAATGGTTTTATTTTAGATGGTTTCCCAAGAACTTGCCCTCAAGCAGAGGCTTTGGATAAAGTAACTAAAATTGATGCAGTTATTAACATTGCAGTTGACCCCGCATTAATAGTAAATCGTATTACAGGAAGAAGAATGTGTGCTTGTGGTGAGAGTTATCATATTAGTATGGGAATTGGTGATACTTGCCCAAAATGCGGTAGTAAACTTTATCAACGTGATGATGATAAGGAAGAAACAGTTAAAGAACGTATGCAAGTATACGAAAATCAAACTGCACCACTTATTGATTACTATACAGCAAAAGGCTTAGTAGTTGATGTGGATGGTGGCAAACCATTGAATGAAGTTTTTGAACAGATTTCCAAGGTGATTAATGATTACAATAAAAAGTGATAGTGAAGTACAACTTATGCGTGAGGCAGGCAAAATTTTAGGGGATACTTTAAAAATGCTTGCAGAACATATCAAAGTTGGAGTCACTACAAAAGAATTGGATAAATTAGCACATGATTATATAATAAGTCGAGGTGCAAAACCTTCTTTTTTGGGGTATGGTGGATTTCCCGCATCAATTTGTGCAAGTGTAAACGAGCAAGTGATACATGGTATCCCATCTTCAAGAAAATTGGCTGAAGGCGACATTATTGGTATAGATTGTGGTGTTATTTATAAAGGTTGGCAAAGCGATGCAGCAAGAACATTTGCTGTTGGAAAGATATCTGAAAAGCATAAAAAACTTATTGAGGTAACTGAACAGAGTTTTTTTGAGGCTATGAAAGTTATTCGCGAAGGTGCAAGGCTTGGAGATATTGGCAGTGCCATACAAAATTTTGCAGAAAGTAATGGCTTTTCAGTAGTAAGAGATTTTGTAGGTCACGGCATTGGTAACAAAATGCATGAGGACCCTCAAATACCAAACTATGGAAAGGCAGGAAAAGGTCTTAGATTAAAGCGAAATATGACGCTTGCTATAGAACCAATGATAAACGAAGGGACTTATGAAGTTTCCGCACTTGATGATGGATGGACAGTAGTTACTGACGATGATGGGTATTCAGCACATTATGAAAATACTGTTCTTGTAACCGAAGATGGTTATGAAATATTGTCCTTATAGGAGTTGTTATGCAAAACAATATCAAAGTCGGTTCAGTGGTATTGTCTACTGCAGGACATGACAGTGGCAATTATTTTGTAGTAGTTGAGTTGGAAAATGCGGAGTTTGTTAAGATTTGTGATGGAAAAAACAGACCTTTAGAAAAACCTAAACGCAAAAAAATCAAGCATATTAAAGATACATATTTGGTGCTTGAGGATATTGCGGATAAAATAATATCAAACAAAGTGATTCACAACAAAAACATTCAAACGGCACTTAAAGAAGTGCTAAAAAAATAATGGAGGGTATTATGTCTAAGGAAGATGTAATAGAGGCCGAAGGTAAAGTAGTTGAAGTATTGCCAAATACAAATTTTAAGGTTGAACTTACAAATGGATTTGTTATTACAACTTATTTGTCTGGTAAACTTAGAAAAAACTATATTAAAATATTGGAAGGCGATACAGTAAAAGTGGAACTTAGTCCGTACGATTTGACAAAAGGTAGAATAGTATGGCGTAATAAGAATTAGTTGGAGGATAAAACAATGAAAGTTAGACCATCAGTTAAGCCAATGTGCGACAAATGCAGAGTAATCAAAAGAAATGGTCAAGTTATGGTTATTTGCAGCAAATATAAGAAACATAAACAAAAACAAGGTTAATTTTTTGTAAAAATTACCTAAATTTTGCTTGATTAATTATTGCGAGTATGATATAATAAATACTTGCAATAGTGCTTTATAATGTTAATTTTACGTGTGAAAGGAGCGGCTGAAGAGATGTCTCATTCCAAATTATCAGACATGCTTTTCTCCTTATAGTACGTTAAATAAAGTATTATACAATATTTATAATTTAATTTGGAGGGTAGTTGAATGGCTCGTATTGCAGGCGTAGATTTGCCGCGTGAAAAAAGAGTTGAAATCGGTCTTACTTATATCTATGGTATAGGTAGAGTTACTTCTAACAAAATTTTGGCTGCTTCTGGCATTAATCCAGACAAAAGAGTTAAAGATTTAACAGAAGAAGAAGTAAGTGCGATTCGTGATTACATTGAAAAGAACCTTACTGTTGAAGGTGATTTAAGAAGAGAAGTAAAATTGAACATTAAGCGACTAATGGAAATTGGTTGCTATCGTGGTGTTAGACACCGTAAAGGTTTACCAGTTCGTGGACAAAGTACTAAGCAAAATGCTCGTACTCGTAAAGGTCCTAAGAAGACTGTTAGCCGTAAGAAGAAATAAGGAGGTAATGAGAAATGGCTGCTAATAAAAAGGCTGTAAGAAAAAGACGTGACGTAAAGCGCGTAGACAAAGGTCGTTGTTATATTCAATCATCTTTTAACAATACTCTTGTTACCTTTACTGATGAAAAAGGAAATACAATTTCTTGGTCAAGTTCTGGCAAGTTGGGTCTAAGAGGCTCAAAGAAGAGCACTCCATTTGCTGCGCAAATGGTTGCAGAAGATGCTGCTAAAATTGCTAAAGATTTGACAGGTTTAAAGAGTGTTGAAGTATATGTAAAAGGTCCGGGTGCAGGACGTGAGTCTGCTATTCGTGCTTTGCAAGTTGTGGACATTGCTGTTACAATGATTAAAGATGTTTCACCTATTCCACACAATGGATGCCGTCCACCAAAACGCAGAAGATTATAGGAGGTAGAGAAATGGCTAAATATACAGGTGCTGACTGCCGTTTGTGCAGAAGAGAAGGATGCAAATTATATCTTAAAGGTGATAAATGTTATTCTGATAAATGTGCTGTTGTGAAGCGTCCTACCGCTCCAGGTCAACATGGTACTGCAAGAAAGAAACCTACAGGATATAGTGTACAATTACGTGAAAAACAAAAAACTAAAAGAATTTATGGCTTATGTGAAAAGCAATTTAGAGGCTATTATGATATGGCTGAAAAAATGCGTGGTGTAACTGGTGACAATATGTTGGTTCTTCTTGAGAGAAGACTTGATAATGTTGTTTTCAGATTAGGACTTGGCTTGAGCCGTGCTCATGCAAGACAAATCGTTAACCATGGTCATATTACTGTTAATGGTTCAAGGGTTAACATTCCATCTTATTTAGTTAAAGCAGGAGATATTATTGCTGTTAAAGAAAACAAGGTAGATAAAACTTTATTTGCTGACATTAAAGCAGGTAAGACAGAAAATTTACCAAGTTGGTTAGAGTTTGATAATGCAACTTTAACTGGTAAAGTATTAGAACTTCCTACAAGAGAAGGTCTAGACATTGCTATAGAAGAACACTTAATTGTTGAGTTGTATTCTAAGTAAGATTAAATCCAAAATAGGAGGATGATTTAATGATAGAAATTACTAAGCCGAAGATTGAAGTAGATAGTCTTAATGCTAAAGAGGCACGTTTTGTCGTAGAGCCTCTTGAGAGAAGTTTTGGAACTACATTAGGCAATGCACTTCGTCGTGTGCTTTTGGGCTCACTTCCTGGTGCTGCACCAGTTGGAGTTCGTATTGATGGCGTAAAACACGAGTTTTCTACTATCCCAGGTGTAAAAGAAGATGTTTCAGAGATTATTTTAAACATCAAAGGACTTGCTATTAAGGCTCATACAGAAGACAAAGATTTCAAACAATTAATGTATATTAAAAAGGATACTGCAGGTATTGTTACTGCTGGAGATATCGAGCATAGTTCAGATATTGATATTTTAAATCCTGATATGTATATTTGCACATTAGAAAATGGCGCAAAATTGAATATGGAAATTAATGTTGGAGTTGGTAGAGGTTATGTTTCTGCTAACATGAATAAAGATGAGGAGCAACCTTTAGGTTACATACCTGTTGATTCTATCTATACTCCTGTTGAAAGAGCAAGTTATTTTGTTGAACCAGCACGTGTTGGACAAGATATAAACTATGATAAATTGACAATAGATGTGGTTACTGATGGTACTGCATCACCTCATGAAGTTATTAGTTTGAGTGCTAAAATCATTAATGATTTATTAGGTTTGTTTATTGGTCTTGTAGATAATATGGCTGATAAAAATCTTTTAAAACAAGATGACGAAAAGCAAACAAAAGTATTAGAAATGGCTATTGATGATTTGGATTTGTCAGTAAGGTCATACAACTGCTTAAAGAGAGCGGGTATCAATACTGTTCAAGACTTAATTCAAAAGTCAGAGGACGATATGCTTAAGGTTAGAAACCTAGGTAAGAAATCACTTGACGAAGTTATGAAGAAAATTCACGAATTAGGATTTGAACTACAAAGTAAGGACGAGTAAGGAGATAAAAAAATGGCAAGAAAACTAGGAAAACGTACTGACCAAAGAATGCACATGTTGCGTAACCAAGTTTCTGAATTATTATGGTATGGTCGTATTGAGACTACTGTAGATAGAGCAAAGGAAGTTAAAAGACTTGCAGAAAAAATGGTTACTCTAGGCATTAAGAGTTATGATGATATAGTTACTACTACTAAGACTAAAACTGATGCTAAGGGCGAAAAAGTTGCTGTTGAATTTAAAAATGATGGCAAAAAGAAATTGAATGCTAGAAGACAAATGATGTCTTTCTTGCGTGATATTCAAGAGCCTCAAGGCGCTAAAGAGTCTAAAACTGCTTATAAAGAGAGAACTCGTGATATTAAACACCCACTAATTGAAAAAGTGTTTAATGAGTATGCTCCAAAATATGTAGGAAGAAAAGAAGAGTTAGGTCAAGGCGGTGGCTATACTAGAATTATTAAACTAGGTGCTAGACGTGGCGATGCTGCAGAAATGGTTATTATAGAAATGGTATAATAATTAATATTAAATAATGTTATTAAGCAAATAGCAGGATTATTCCTGCTATTGTCTTTTATTTAATAATATATTTTAAATTAATATGCACCTACAAAAGCAAAACATATATTAATAAAAATTATTTGGCAAAATTAATTAAAAATTATAACTTTTTTTTCATCTGTTTTATCTCATATTGTAGAGCAAACAATTTATGTAAAAGAAAAATAGTTGCTTTAGTTTAAAATTTATAAAAATACCCTACGAAAATCGTTATTATTTTTAAAGTAATAAGTTGTTTTTGTTTGTATTAAAAAATATTGCATTTTTTTATTAAAAGTATTATACTATGTATGATAAAATTATATAAAAATACATTTTCACTTTTAAAATAAATTTTGCGTATTATGTTTTGAGGATATTTAATAATTAATATTCTTTATGGTACATAGTTGTTTGTTGCAAAAACTTTATTTAAAGGTAAAATGTTTTATAAATTACATTGCAATAAACAACAAATTCATAAATAAATTGCTGTTTTTGCATAATAAATATTTACGGAGGACAAATAGTGCAAGACAGTAATTGGAGTAATAAAAAAATGAATAACAATTATAATAGACTACTTATTGCTAGTTGCACTGCTAATGCTAGTCAGGCTATTTATGCAAATATGACGGCTTTGCTAATGGTGCCGTTTATGAGTTTATATGGCTTAACATTAGGGCAAATGGGGATTTTAGTAGGTATAAACTTTGGTACTCAAATTTTGGCAGATGTTTTGCTTACATTTATTATTGATAAAGTCAAATACAAAAATTTAGTTTATATCGCTAATTTATTAGGCTTTATTGGAATGATTTTATATTGTATGTCTCCAAAAATTATGCCTGCAAATCCGTTTATTCCTTTTGTATTTTCTACTATAATTTTTTCTTTTGCTAGCGGTATGCTTGAGGTAGTACTTAGTCCTATTGTGGATACTATACCTGATACATTTAAAAATAAAAAAGCGGCTATGAGTTTATTACATTCTTTTTATGCTTGGTGGCAAGCAGTAAGCATTGTAATTATCGCTTTATGTTTAAACTTTCTTGGTGCTGAAAACTGGATGTATATTATAGGCTGTTTATCAATTGTGCCTGTGCTAAATACTTTGCAGTTTGTCCCAGTAAAAATAGTTGAGGAAAGAAGTAGCCAAGGCAAAAATACTTCATCTATCAAAGTTGCAAAATCACCAATATATATTTTGTGTTGTATTGCAATTGTTGTAGGTGCAGGTGTGGAAATTATAATGAACCAATATGTATCTACTTTTTGCGAACTAAACCTTGGTGTAAGCAAATTAATGTCTGACATGATAGGAATGTTATTGTTTGCAGTAATGTTAGGTACTGGTAGGTTGATATTTGGCTTTTTTGGTCATAAAATCAATTTGAATATGGTGCTTATAATATCTTGTTTGCTTGCAGGTGTAGCATATTTATTGATAGGATTAGAAATAAATACTATATTGTCATTAGTGTTGTGCATATTAGTAGGGTTATTTAGCAGTATGTGTTGGCCAGGAGTTATATCTATTGCAGGTGAGGCTTTTCCTAAAGCGGGTGCATGGATATTCAGTACACTTGCTATTTTTGGTGACATAGGTGCATCTATGTTTGGCGCAATAGCAGGAAATATTGCAGATAGTCTATCACTATCAAAAATGTTTTTAATTATTTCATGCTTACCATTTTTGTGCAGTATCTGCCATATAGCAATATATGGTCTAATAAAAAGAAATAAGAAAAACTTGCAAAATAGTGATACACAAGTTAATAAATCTCTTTATTAAACAGATTTTATTAAAAAATTATCCAAAATTTAAAACAAGGTTAAAATTTTAGCCTTGTTTATTCTTTTGCATTACAATATAACGATAAATTATTTTAATCAATATTGACAACTAAAAATTTTTTTGATAAAATATATTAATATATTTTTAGAAGAAATCTAATATTGTAGGAGTATACTATGGATTATAAAAAATACAGACGCGGTTATTTTATGCCGCAAGGTAACAATAGTAGTTGGGTGGACAAAGAGTATTTGGACAAAGCACCTATATGGTGTAGTGTTGATTTGCGTGATGGTAATCAAGCATTAATTACACCTATGAATCTAGAGCAAAAATTAGAATTTTTTAAGATACTCTGCAATATTGGTTTTAAGGAAATTGAAGTTGGATTTCCTGCTGCATCTCAAACAGAATTTGATTTTATTCGTACTTTAATTGAAAAAAACTTAATACCTGATGATGTAACTATTCAGGTGTTGACACAGGCAAGACCGCACATTATTGACAAAACTTTTGAAGCACTAAAGGGTGCGAAAAGTGTAATTTGTCATCTTTATAATAGTACTTCAGTTGCACAAAGGGAGCAAGTTTTTAAAAAATCCAAGCAAGAGATTATTGATTTAGCGGTAAGTGGTGCTAGTTATGCAGTAAATCTTGCTAAAAACTTTGATGGCAAAGTAACTTTTGAATATTCGCCAGAAAGTTTTTCTGGTACAGAGCCTGAATATGCGTTGGAAGTTATAAATAGTGTGTTAGAAGTATTTAAACCTACTAAAACTAATAAAGTTATAATAAATTTACCAGTTACTGTTGAGTTGAGTTTGCCACATATTTACGCAAAACAAGTAGAGTATATTAGCAAAAATATGAATTATCGTGAAAATGTAATTATATCTTTGCATCCTCACAATGATAGAGGTACAGCAATTGCGGATGGTGAATTAGGTTTGCTTGCTGGTGGAGATAGAATAGAAGGCACATTGTTTGGTAATGGTGAAAGAACAGGTAATGGTGACATAATTACTTTTGCTATGAATTTGTATTCACATGGCATAGACCCAAAATTGAATTTTGATAATATGCCAGAAATTATTAAGTTGTATGAAAAATTAACACAAATGAAAGTTCCTCCAAGACAGCCGTATGTTGGAGAATTAGTTTATGCTGCGTTTAGCGGCTCACATCAAGATGCTATTGCAAAAGGTATGGCATACAGGGCAAGTGGTATGGCAGATTATTGGAATGTGCCTTATCTTGCAATTGACCCTAAGGATGTTGGCAAAGAGTATATGGCAGATGTTATACGTATAAATAGTCAGTCTGGCAAAGGCGGTGTAAGTTATTTGCTTGAGAGTGTATATGGCTATGAAATACCTATTGGTATGCGTGAGGAATTAGGATATACAGTAAAAGGCTTTAGTGATAATTTGCATAAAGAATTACAAAATGATGAAGTTTTGGATATTTTTAAAAATGCTTATATTAATTTGGATAATCCTATAAAACTTAATGATTATAGTTTTAACAAAAATAAAGATAATTACAATGTTATATTGGAAGTACAAAAAGGTGGAACTATAAGAAGATTAAGTGGCAAGGGTAATGGTATGTTGGATAGTGTTTCAAATGCAATTAAGCATGGACTTGGTTATCATTACATTTTAACAGATTATAAAGAGCACGCAAAGGAAGTTGGTTCTAACTCGCTTGCTATCTCTTATGTAAGTATTACAATTGGAGATAAAAAGATATGGGGTGTTGGTGAGGATGAAGATATTGCAAGTTCATCTATCAAGGCTTTGCTATCTGCAATTAATAGACAATTTAAGGAGGTATAATTATGGCAATGACAATGACAGAAAAAATTATTGCTAAACATTGTGGTTTGGAAAGTGTGCAGCCTGGCATGCTTGTTATGGCAAACTTGGATATGATTTTAGCAAATGATATTACTGCACCTCTTGCTATTGACGAATTTGAAAAAGCAGAATTTAATAAAGTTTTTGACAAGGAAAAAATTGCTTTGATTATGGACCATTTTGTACCTTGCAAAGATATAAAATCTGCTATTCAGGTGCAAAAAACTAAAAATTTTGCGTCAAAAATCGGTATTAAACACTTTTATGATATTGGGGAATCAGGTATAGAACATGCTTTTTTGCCAGAAAAAGGTTTGGTTAAAGCGGGTGATATGATTATTGGTGCGGATTCTCATACTTGTACTTATGGTGCGCTTGGTGCATTTTCTAGTGGTGTTGGCTCAACTGATTTTGCTGTTGCAATGGTAACAGGACAAAGTTGGTTTAAAGTGCCAAAGAGTATTAAGTTTGAAATTATCGGCAAGCCTAAAAAAGGTATTACAGGTAAAGAAGTTATTTTGTACATTATTGGCAAAATTGGTGTGGAAGGTGCAAGATATTGTAGCATGGAGTTTGTTGGCAGTGGACTAAAATATCTTAATATGGCAGACAGATTTACCATTGCTAATATGGCGGTTGAAGCGGGTGCTAAAAACGGAATTTTTGCAGTAGACAAAATTACAGAAAAATATTTAAAAGAGCATTGCGATAAAGAATATACTGTTGAAGTTGCAGATGATGATGCGGAATATTATAAGACATATACTATTGATTTGTCAGAAATAGATTATTGTGTTGCTTTTCCTCATTTGCCTGAAAATGTTAAAACTCCAAACGAGTGGGGCATCATTCCTATCACACAAGTTGTAATAGGTTCTTGTACTAATGGTAGATATGAGGATATGTGCATAGCAGCGGAAATTTTAAAAGGTAGAAAAGTTGCGAAAGGCTTAAAGTGTATAATCATTCCGGCAACACAAGATATTTATTTAAAATGTATAAAAAATGGTTTGGCAGAAATATTTATAAAGGCGGGGGCTATTATTAGTACTCCAACTTGTGGACCTTGTCTTGGTGGACACATGGGCATACTTGCAGATGGTGAAAGTTGTGTGTCAACTACTAACAGGAACTTTATAGGTAGAATGGGGCATATTAATAGTAAAATTTATCTTGCTAGTCCAAGTGTGGCAGCAGCAAGTAGTATTTTGGGCAGACTAGCGACCCCAGAGGAGGTTTGATATGTTTTTAGAAGGTAAAGTTTTTAAGTTTGGTGATAATGTAGATACAGACGTAATTATTCCTGCAAGATATCTTAACACACAGGACCATAAGGAACTTGCAAACCATTGTATGGAAGATATTGACAAGGATTTTGCAAAAAATGTTAAGTCTGGTGATATTATAGTCGGCGGCAACAATTTTGGTTGTGGCTCTTCAAGAGAGCACGCACCTATTGCTATAAAGGCAAGTGGGGTAAGTATAGTTATTGCAAAATCATTTGCAAGGATTTTTTATAGAAATAGTATTAATATTGGTCTTGCTATTTTGGAGTGTGATATGGCAGATAAAATTAATGCAGATGATATTGTGAGTGTTGATTTGGATAAAGGAATTATTACTAATAAAACTCAGAATTGGACTACAGAAGTAGTACCTTTTCCAGAATTTATTCAAAACATTATAAAAAATAATGGCTATATTAATAGTATAAAAAATAGTTGTAAGTGAGGTATATTTTATGGTAAAAAATATATGCGTTATTGAAGGCGATGGAATAGGCCCTGAAGTTATGGCAGAGGCTATTAAGGTATTAAACACAGTAGCAGAAAAATATAATCATAAATTTGTATATCATTATTGTTTAGCAGGTGGTGCTGCAATTGACAAAACTGGTAAATGCCTGCCACAAGAAACTTTAGATAAGGTGCTTTCTGCTGATAGTACTCTATTAGGTGCAGTTGGTGGACCAAAATGGGATAATGAATCCCCTGAAAATAGACCAGAAAAAGCCTTGTTAGGTATTAGAAAAGCAATGCAAGTTTATGCAAATCTTCGCCCACAAAAATTGTTTAAAGAACTGGATAGCCCATTAAAGGCAAACATAGTTGGCAGTGGTATTGATATTATGATAGTACGTGAACTTGTAAGCGGTGTTTATTTTGGGCAGCATAGCGAAAGTGTAGAAAATACTGAGAAAACTGCAACTGATATAATGAAATATACAGAAAATGAAATTAAAAGAGTTGCAAAAGTCGCTTTTGAGTTATCTTTAAAAAGAAGTGGCAATTTATTGTTAGTGGATAAAGCAAATGTCCTAGCAACTTCTAAATTGTGGAGAAAAGTTGTTGGTGATATGGCAAAATCTTATCCTAATGTAAATGTATCTTATATGTATGTGGATAATTGTGCGATGCAACTTATCAAAAACCCATCAAAAATCGATGTTATTTTAACAGAAAATATGTTTGGGGATATTTTAAGTGATGAGGCGAGTGCTATAGTAGGCTCTATAGGAATGGCGGGTTCTTGTTCTATTGGTGATGGTAGCAGAGGCTTTTATGAAGCAATACATGGTTCTGCGCCTGACATTGCAGGCAAAGATATTGCAAATCCTATAGGAATGATAAGTAGTGCCTCAATGATGTTAAAAAATTCGTTTGGAATGTTTGATGAGGCAAAAAGTATAGAAAGAGCAATTGAACTATTTATACAAAATGGCTATCGCACACAGGATATTATGCAACCAGATAAAAAACTGGTTAAGTGTAGCGAGGTTGGCGATATTATTTGTAGTTATATTATCGGAAGAAGTTGATGTCAAGCGACACGAAGTGGCATTTGACAGCAACTGATGTTAATTCATACTGGAAGCACTTGCAATTTGCAAGTTTATTGCGTTAGCAATATAAAATTTTAATTTAATTAAAATTTACTTTCTATAGTTTATATTATGTAGTCAAATTATGTCTTTTATTAATTTGTTGTATTATTAAAATGCCTAATTTTTACAGATATAAAGCATAAGTTTTATATGTGACTTGACATTGTTTTCTTAAAAGTGATAAAATATAAATAATAAAGTTCATAGTAAATATGAGTAGGTAAGTTATGAAAAAGAAAATAGTTTGTATATTGGTTGTAGTGTTTTTGCTTATAAGTTTAGTAAGTCTTACTGCATGTGATATTTTTAGAATACCTATAACAGGTGATGAAAATACTATCAATAAAGAAAATGAAGGGCTAGATAATAAGCAAGATAAATTTGAAGAGGCTAATAAAACTCAACAAGCAGAGTTAACATTAGATGTTAATGGTAAGACTTTTGTTTTTGATACTGCGGCTATTCAATATACTGCAATGTTGTATCCTGATTTGGGAAGTGTTGCAACTGAAGAAGATGAAGAAGTATACGAAGATTTATCTTTGCCATCAATGGAGGAAATGCAACTTTATATAAATGAAGTTTATTCTGAATATTATGGTTCAAAATTAATTTTTAAAAATGGTATTGTAAAGCAAGAATTTTTGAGCGGTGTAACAAACGAATATAATTTTAAACAAAAAATATCAATATTTGATGAAGATGTTTCTGGTATATACATAGGCTACTATGAAGAGGGGCAATTTGTTTATACTATAGAGGGTAGTGCAAGTGTAAACACAGTGCTTTTACAAATGGTGCTTGATGAAACATTTATAGTATATTTGCAGTTTGTATTAGTTTGATAAAACAATAAGGATATGAAAAATTCATATCCTTATTTTAATGCTATTCATAACATTCAATTTCCATAGAGTCATACTCAAAACTTTCAATAAAATCGTCTGGTTTAAAGCGGTGAGTATTAAATTCCTTAAAATGCCTAAAGTGTATCATCATAGTAACTGGAGAGGATACATCTAATTGTTCCGCAACTTTTCGCAACATATTTTCATAACTATCAAAAGTCAAAGGCATATTGTCGTTATACAATGTGTCTTTAACATTTTTTCCGTCAATTAAAAGTTTTGCCCAAATTTTCATATTTTACCTTTACATTAAAAATTAAATTTATATATCAATATATATTGTAAATAAAAAGGTTGTTTTTATACAACCTTATACTGCTATGTAATAAATAAAAGTACCTAAAAATCCTAATGAAGCAATGCCATATAAAATAGAATATTTAAAAGAAGATTTACTTTGATGTAGGCAGTCTTTACAACTACAACTTTTACTTATTATTTTGCTTCTAATAAAATTGCTTATTGCAAGAGCAATTAGTCCTATTGCTAAAAGTAAAAAACTAAGTGGCTGACGTACTTTACCAATATTAAATAATGATATTACAATTGCTGCAAGAATAAAAGGTATACATATAAAAGAAAGGTTTTTTAGTTTTTCATCTTTTTTGCGGTCAAGTGTGCAATGTTTATTTTCATTACTATTGTTTGCAATTACTTCTTCAGTAGCATCTCTTTGTATGTTTTCAATATCTACTTGTTTATTTATACTATGCTCTTTTATATCTTCATTGCTTATATTATTTATTGTGTTCAGGTCAGGTTCTTCTTTAATAGTTTGATTTTCTGGTTGAAAATCGGAACTATTTGTTTTATTATCAGGTATATTCTGATTATTTATACTCATATTATATATCCTTATTAGTTTTTCAAACTATGAAGTGGAGCAGGTATTCTGCCACCTCTTTTTATAAATTTTAAAGGTGAATTTTTGTTTACTGCAATAATAGGAGCATGCCCTAATAGTCCGCCAAACTCTGCATAATCGCCAACACCTTTTCCAATAACAGGAATAACTCTAACAGCAGTTGTCTTCATATTTACCATACCAATTGCAGACTCATCTGCAATAATACCACTAATAACTTCTGCAGGTGTATCGCCAGGGATAGCAATCATATCAAGTCCAACAGAGCATACACAAGTCATGGCTTCAAGTTTTTCTATATTAAGGTCGCCGCACTCAGTTGCACGTATCATACCAGCATCTTCGCTTACTGGAATAAATGCACCAGACAGACCGCCTACAGCAGAACTTGCCATTATGCCACCTTTTTTAACAGCATCATTTAGCATAGCAAGACAAGCAGTAGTACCACATGCACCAACACTTTCAAGACCAATTTCCTCTAATATATGGGCAACACTATCACCCATAACAGGAGTAGGGGCAAGAGACAAATCCACTATACCGCAGTTAACTCCTAAACGTTTTGCAGTCTCCTTGCAAACAAGAGAACCCACACGAGTAATTTTAAAAGCAGTTTCTTTGATTTTTTCTGCAACTTGAATAAGGTCACCATCAACACTCTCTAGTGCGTGCTTTACAACACCGGGACCACTAACACCAACATTTAATGTCAAATCATTTTCGCCAACACCATGAAAAGCACCAGCCATAAATGGATTATCTTCAACAGCATTGCAAAATACTACAAGTTTAGCACAAGCAAGACTATCTTTATCAGCAGTTTTTTCCGCACATTCACGAATAATCTTTCCCATTAAAGCAACGGCATCCATATTGATACCAGTTTTTGTTGAACCAACATTTACAGAAGAGCAAACCTTGCCTGTAGTAGCAAGTGCTTCAGGTATAGACATTATAAATTGTTTTTCGTACTCAGTCATGCCTTTGTGAACCAAAGCAGAGTAACCACCTAAAAAGTCAATACCAATTTCGTTTGCGGCTTTGTCTAAAGCGCGTATAACTTCTAAATGACCACCATTGTTTGCAGTAATAAGACTAACTGGTGTAACACTTACACGTTTATTAACAATAGGAATACCTAGTTCTGCACTTAAATCGTTTGCAGTTTTAACTAGATTTTTTGCTGACTTTGTAATTTTATCATACACTTTTTCGGCAGTGCGTTTTGCACTATCAGAACAGCAGTCTAATAGTGAAATACCAAGGGTAGTAGTACGCACATCCAAATGTTGCTGATTTATCATTTGAATAGTTTCAAAAATTTCTTTATTATTAATCATTTTGATACCTCTTATTAAAGTTTGTGCATCGCATTAAAAATATCTTCGTGTTGAACGCGAATTATAACACCAAGTTCTTCACCTGTTTTTGTTAAAATTTCACCAAGTTTAGTAACATCACTATTTGCACTGATAGATACCATCATAATCATAGTAAAATAATCTTGCATAATAGTTTGAGAGATATCCTCAATATTAATATCATTTTCGTATAAAATATTGCTAACTTTTGCAATAATACCTTTTTTGTCTTTACCAATTACTGAAACAATTGCTTTCATAATGACCTCTTTTGATTTTATAATGAGTTGTAATTATTGTATCATATATTAAGAATAAAAACAAGAGTATTAATAATAAATTTTATTTTTGAGTGTATAATTTAGCAAAATCCACAGATAATAATGTTGTAACAATGTTACAAGGAGGAAAAAATGATTACAGTAATAGCAATGATATTAATGATTCTTGGTGCGTTTAACTGGTTTTCAGTTGGTGTATTTGATTTTAACTTTATTAACTGGATTTTCACATCAAACGCGTATATCGGTGCAAGAATTTTGTATGGTATCGTAGGTGTTGCAGGTTTATGGTTAGTATTTTATCTTGCATATAACAAATTCAGTGGTAGAAGAATTAATGCCCCTGAAAGTGTTATGGGCAGAGACCGCCATGAGAGCAACGAAGTGTCAAGTTCTGAAGAGTTTTAATAAATAATTATAAAATACAAATATCTTCAGATATTTCCTATTAACTAATATTATTAATTGGAAAATTGACATTTGATTTTATACCGACAAAGGGTAATACCTTTGTCGGAATTTTTTTATACGTACTACTTGATAAAAAATATTTTTTATGATAAAATGTTTGTAGGTTATAAAAAAGGATAAAAGCAATGGATATTAAATGCAAAAATTGCGGTCAAATGATTGACGAAAATGACAAATATTGTAAATATTGTGGATATTTGATACCGCAAAAAGAGGAAGAAATTCCTCTTAGTAGGCAAGCACTAGATGACAAAGTTCAAGAGTTAAAAGCAACTATTTATGAGGAAGATATAGTAGATAGCAAACTATGGCCTTTAGAAGATTTAAAAGTTAAAAGAGAAGGTGATAGAAACTCCTTATATTCTAAAAGCATAATGTATACTATTTTATCATTTTTGTTAGCAATTGTTTTTTTAGTAGGTGCTATTATTGCAAAAGTTTTAATACCTATTGATATAGTTGCTTTTATTTGTTTGTTTATTTTTATGCTTGCAATGTTAACTTGCTTTGGTTTTACACTAGAGAGATATTATAACTCTCAAGGTATAAAAAGGTTGCAAGATAATCAAATTTCTATAAGAAAATATGGTTTTAAAAAACCTGCAGAAGTTTTGATAGACGGACACGTTTTTGAAATTATAATAGATAAGCCTTGCCCAATTTGCGAAGGGGATATCATAGGGGATTTGCATATTGAAAAAATAGAAAAAAAAGTTGTAGTTGTTTGTAATATAAACAGAAAACATATTTATAGCATAGATGAAATGCAATTTGTAACTGCCTTAAAAACTGGTAAAATAGAAATTGTAAATAACAAATAATTGCATGTAAAATTAAAATATATTATCAAAAATCGGTACTAAAATTAAAAAATCACCTTGTTATAGGTGATTTTTTTTACTATTACACTAAATGTATTACAATACTTTTTTGCTTGCAGATAGGTATGCCATTTTAACAATTTAAATAATAATAAATTATTTTATGCTTAAATGATTTTGCATAACAGGCAGCCTACAATTGCGCCAATTATTGTGCTGAATATTGATACTGGAATAGCATATCTTAATTTAGTTATTTTTGTGGTAGAAAAATATACAGCAGTTATATAAAAAATTGTTTCTGCAGCGCCTGCAATAATTGAGCCACATCTTGCGATATAAGAGTCTACTCCGTACATTAGATATATTTCGTCAAGTAATGCAAGACTGCCATTGCCACTTAATGGACGCAAAATCATAAGTTTTGTTAGTTCCTTAGGTATTCCTAAAAATCCAAAAACTGGTGCTAACATATTAGTCAAAATGTCAGATAGTCCGCTTACATTTAAAAGTTCTACCGCTATAAAAATTGCTGTTATAAAAGGAAAAATATCCCCAATTAGTTTTAAAGCGGATTTTATGCCGTCCGTGAAACAAGTATAAAGCGGTATTTTTTTTATAATTGCATAAACAAAAATTGTAATAAATAAAACAGGAATAATATAATTTGCCATAATTACACCTTTTCTTTGCTAAATTTTCGTGCAAGCATACAAAGGCATATACCGCAAATAGTGGAAATAAGTGATGATAATAAAGTAGGCAATATAATATCTGCAGGATTAACACTTCCCATACTTGCCCTCATTCCTAATATTGTGGAGGGCAGAAGTTCCAAACTTGTGCAATTTATTACAACAAAAAGTATTATATTGTGACTTGCATATAAACTGCCTTTATCCATTCTTTCAATTGCTTGTATACCCAATGGCGTTGCAACCGAACCTATTCCAAGCATATTTGCAGAAAAGTTCATACTTATACTGGCAGTTGCCTCTTCGGATTCCCCCTTAAAAAGTCTTTTTACTACTGGGGACAAAAGTTTTGCTATTTTTTTATCCAAACCGCTTTTTTCAATTATTCGCATTATTGCTATCCAAACACTATAAATAGCAAGTAATTTAATAGCAAGTGTAATAGAAGAAGTAGCGCCATTTATCATAGATGATAGCACTAATTCTGGTGATTTATATATCATAAGAGCAATACTGCTGGTTGTCATAATGAAAAATATAAAGTTCATAATAAAGTGTATGATAACAGCAAGGCTTGTATTCTAAAAGGTTAAAAAATAGTTAAAAAGGCTTAAAACTATTTACTTTTTTTTAATATGGTGTTAAAATAATAAAAGTATTAATATAAATTTAAAGTTTATTAAAAAATCAATAGTAAGATTACAATAGTCATACTCATTTGTATGACAAAGGAGATATATATGTCAGATAAATTTTATATTACCACTCCTATTTACTACCCAAGCGGTAAATGGCATTTAGGAACTTGTTACACAACAGTAATTTGCGATGCAATTGCAAGATTTAAACGAATGCAAGGTAAAGATGTGTTTTATTTGACTGGAACAGATGAGCACGGACAAAAGATAGAAAAAGTAGCGGCAGAACATAATGTTCCTACTAAAGAATATATTGATAAAGTTGTTGGAGATTTAAAAGACTTATGGAAATTACTTGATATAAGTTATGATAAATTTATTCGTACAACTGATGATTATCATAAACAAGCAGTACAAAAAATATTTACAAAATTGTATGAGCAAGGTGATATTTATAAAAGTTCGTATGAGGGGTTATATTGCACCCCATGTGAATCTTTTTGGACAGAATCTCAACTTGTTGATGGAAAATGCCCAGACTGCGGTAGACCAGTAGAGTTGATGAAAGAGGAAAGTTACTTTTTCCGTTTGTCAAAATATCAAGATAGGCTAATAAAGTTATTGGAAGAAAATCCTGATTTTTTACAACCATCTACAAGACAAAAGGAAATGATAAACAACTTTTTAAAACCGGGTTTGCAAGATTTGTGCGTATCAAGAACATCTTTCCAATGGGGTGTTCAAGTGCCGTTTGACCCAAAACATGTAGTTTATGTTTGGATAGATGCACTAACTAACTATATTACTGCTTTAGGTTACGAGCAAGATAATGACGAGTTGTTTAAAAAATATTGGCCTGCTGATTTGCACATGATAGGTAAGGAAATTGTACGTTTTCATAGCATAATTTGGCCTGCAATTTTAATGGCACTAGACTTGCCACTTCCTAAAAAAGTATATGGTCATGGTTGGTTAATGCTTGATAGTGATAAAATTAGTAAGAGCAAAGGCAACATTATTGACCCATTCTTGCTTAGCGAAAGATATTCTGTTGATGCAGTAAGATATTATCTTTTAAGAGAAATACCATTTGGACAAGATGGTATGTATTCAAACAAAGCCTTTTTATCAAGAATAAATAGTGATTTGGTTAATGATTTGGGCAACTTAGTTTCAAGAACTACTGCAATGGTAGAGCAATATTTTGGTGGAGTAATTCCAGCACCTAGTGCTAAAACTGAGTTTGATAGTAGTTTAATTGAAGTTGCAACCTCTGCATTGGATAAAATAACTAAAAATGTGGATAGTCTTTTAATCCCAGAGGCTATAGAAAATATTTGGGCAATTATAAGACGTGCTAATAAGTACATTGACGAGACTTGTCCTTGGCTACTTGCAAAAGATGAGTCAAAACGCAATATGCTTGCAACTGTTATGTTTAATTTGTGTGAGAGCATAAGATTTTCCAATGTTTTATTGCAAACATTTTTAACTGGTTGTCCTGTAAAAATATTTGAAAAATTAGGTATAACAGATAAATCACTTATGACTTTTGAATCACTTAAAAAGTTTGGTGCTAAAATTGATGGTTTAAAAGTTTCAAAAGGTGAGGCTTTGTTTAAAAGAATAGATATTGAAAAAGAATTAAAAGAACTAGACAAAATAGCACAGGAAAATCAAAAAGCCGCAAAACAAGAAAAAAAGGAAGATAAAAAAGTGCAAGAAAATATTGTAAACATTTCTGAAATAACTATAGACTATTTTGCAAAAATTGCATTAAAGGTTGGCAAAGTTGTTGCAGCAGAAAAAGTAGAAAAGGCAGATAAATTATTAAAACTTACTGTAGATTTAGGTGAGGAAAAAACAAGAACAATAGTAAGTGGCATTGCAAAATGGTACACACCAGAAGATATGGTGGGCAAAAGTATTGTAGTTGTAAGCAATTTAAAACCAGTAAAATTACGTGGTATTTTAAGCGAGGGTATGATACTTTGTGCTAGTGATGACGAGGATAATTTAAGTATTGTTGCACCAATTACAAATATTAAAGCAGGCAGTGAGGTTAGATAATTATGCTAATTGATTCTCATGCACATTTGCTTGATGAAAGGTTAGTAGAAAGTATACCTGAAATATTGGCACAATACCCTATAAATGACATTGAGTTAAGTATAGAGATAGGTGCAGATATGTCATCTTCTAAAGGTGCAGTTTTGCTTGCAGAAAAGTATGACAATATTTATGCAACAGTTGGTTTGCACCCAGAGTTTGCAGAAAGAGCAACAGATAATGATATAGAAGAATTAAGGTTGCTTGCACAAAATGATAAGGTTGTTGCAATTGGTGAAATAGGTTTGGATTATCATTATGATTATGATAAAACCGCTCAAAAATCGCTATTAATTAAACAAATATTGCTTGCGGACACCTTACAATTGCCAGTAGTAATTCATTTAAGAGATGCTTATCAAGATATGGAAAGTGTATTTACCAAGTACAAAGATTATATTAAAAATGGTGTGCTTTTACATTGTTATTCTGGTAGCAAGGAAATGATAGATAGGTTTGCTTTTTTAGACCCATACTATGCTTTTGGTGGTAGTATTACTTTTAAAAACAATAATCGTGCAGAGGTTATTAGGGCGGTAAAAAAAGATAGGCTTTTGCTGGAAACAGATAGCCCATATTTAACACCTGTACCATTTAGAGGCAAAACAAATAACCCTAATTATTTAAAGTATATTGCAGAAAGAATGGCTCAGGATTTGGGTATATCTTATGAAGAAGTTGCAAATTTAACTTATCAAAATACAAAAAGGTTTTATCGTATAAAATAAGACAAAAGTTTTCAATATTAAAGGATAAAGATGGATACAATTACTTATAAAATTGAGCGAGGGATTTATATTAACCTAACAAATAAATGCAGTAACGACTGCACCTTTTGTGAAAGAAACAGAATACAAGGTGTAGGTGGGTATTATTTGTGGTTAGATAAAGAGCCTACTGCTGACGAGATTATACAAAGTCTTAAAAGTTATGATTTATCTTCATTTGACGAAATTATCTTTTGTGGATTTGGTGAGCCGACCTATAAATGGAATGTTATTAAACAAGTTGCAGAATATGGACATTTGATAGGTAAAAGTACTAGAATGAATACCAATGGTCAAGGTATATTGATTAATGGCTATGATATTACTGAAGAAATTGCAAAATACATTGATAAAGTAAACATTAGTTTAAATAACGGCAATAGTAAAAGGTATGACGAAGATTGCCATTCTATTTATGGGGAAAAAGCATTTTTTGAATTGCAAGATTTTGCAAAAAAGTGTCTTGAGCAAGGTGTAGATACAACATTTAGTGTGGTTGACTGTATAAGTGCAAAAGAGATAGAAGAGGCAAGACAAATAGCATTGTTGGTAGGTGTGAAGTTTAGAGTTCGTGAGGAAATTAAATGAATAAAGTAGCAGAAATTTTAAAAGAGAAAAACTTTAGATTTAACAAACAATTCGGACAAAATTTTATTACAGATACTAATTTGCTTGATGCTATGGTTGCAGATAGTGGCATTACAAATGATGATGTGGTGGTGGAAATTGGCGCTGGTGCAGGAACACTTACAAGAGCAATTGCAAAAGTCGCAAAAAAAGTTATATCCTTTGAAATTGATAGAAATTTAAAAGAAATCTTAGATGTTACTTTAAATGACTTACAAAATGTGCAAGTTATATTTAAAGACATTATGAAAGTAAGTGATAAGGAAATAAAAGATTTAACTTGTGGCAATTATAAAGTAGTTGCAAACTTGCCTTATTATATTACTACACCTATTATTATGAGGTTTTTGGAATGTGATTTTAGGCCAATATCTTTGACAATTATGGTGCAAAAAGAAGTTGCAGAAAGATTAGCCTCTAAAGCAGGAAGCAGCGACTATGGTGCAATAACTGCAGCAGTAGATTTATATTCTACAGCAAAAATTACAAGAATAGTTGATAAAAATAATTTTTATCCTGTCCCAAAAGTTGATAGTAGCATTATTAGACTAGATATTGATGATAACAAATATAGTTGCGATAAAAATAAGGTTAAACAAATTATTAAAGCAGCATTTGCAATGAGACGAAAAACACTAGTAAATAACCTAATGACACTAGGTTTTACAAGGGATAAGATAGAAGAAACATTGACAAATTTAGGAATGGATACTCGTATTAGAGGAGAGGTTTTAAATGTTAATGATTTTATCTTATTAGCCGAAAAATTACTATAATATTTTATGCTTTACACATAAAATTTTTAAAATGTGTAAGAAGTTTTGAGGTTTGTAAAATTGTATTAAAAAATTGTCAAAAATTTGCAAAATTTTTACCCAAATAGTCATTAATGATATATAATGTATGTATAAATATATTTTATTTATGGAGGCAAAAAATGAAAAAGAAGTTAGTTTTAGTTGTAGCAATGATACTAGTTGCTATCACAGCATGTGCTTGTCTTGCTGGTTGTGTACCTAATAGACCTGACAAATTTTTAGCCGCTTTTATTAAAAGCGACCACAAAGGTATAGTTACTGGTGAAGCAGAAACCGGAATAGATGGTAATAAAATTATCGTTAAAGTTAATGATAAAAATCAAACTATCTATGAAGAAACCAAAGATAAGTTAAACATTTATATTTGCATTGCAGGTAATTGGACTGCAGAAAGCATTGCCATTGACAAAGTTGATAACGACTATAAAGAATTAAAAGAGTCTATGACATCAGAGGAAACACCAGAACAACTTAAAGCAATTAGCGAAAATTTTGAAGAAAATTTTGAAAAAGATAAAGAAGGTTGGTGGAAACTAAAAAGTAAATTGGCAGATGTAGCAGGTATGGAATTCAAAATTGAAGGTAATGAAATGTTAACCAAAGTTAAGGTAATTGGTTTGGAAGGAGAATTAAGTACTAAATATGTTTTAAATTTCAAAATTAGTATTCCAAAAGAGGCTAAAGAGGCTTTGAAAAAATAATTAACTTTTTAAAAATATAAAAAACACTTCTTGCTTGCAAGTGGTGTTTTTTGTTTTTAATAAAAAACTTTAATATCAGTTTACTTGTTTTGTCCTTAGTATTATACAAATTATTAGCCAATTATTTGCTACTAAATTAGTAGCGATTAATTATTTATGTAAAATTTTAAGCACTTTATGTAATTTATGTAAATTTATTTTAAAGTTTTAATATTTTTAATAAAAATAATAAAAAAGGGTATATAATGTAGATAGACTTTTGGGTTGGAGGAAAATATTGATGAAAAAATTAAAATTAATTTTGGCAGTTGCTTTAATCGTAATAACTTGTTCTGTACTGCTTATTGGTTGTACACCAAGCAAGCCAAATGACTATATGACTAAATGGAATGAGAGTAAAAATAAAAGTGTTACTACAATAGAGACCATGGATAAGGTTGTTAAAGAAGAAAGTGAAGGTGTTTATAAAGAAGTTGCAGGTACAACTACTATTGAAACAACTTATATCTCTAGTGGCAATATTTTAATGGCTAAAAGAATAGAGATTATTAACGAAAAAGATAAAAATGGTAAAGATGCTAAAACTGATGATATCGTACCAACTGCTGCTATGATTTATGAGTTAACTAAAGATGGCAGTAAGTATAATATTTATTCTTACAACCTAGTTTGGGAAAAAGAAAGTGAAACTTCTGACAAAATAGTTAAAAAAGGTAAGTGGCTTGCAAAACAAGATAGTAAAGAAAATGTTGAGGCAAATGATAATCAATATATTTATTTAAAATATATGATAGATACTATTTCAAAGAAAAATACTGAAACTGCAGAAACTTTTGCTGATAAATTTACAAAAGGCAAGGGTGGTGTTTATACATCAAATGCTAAAACAGAAAATGGCTACACTGAAACTTACAAAATTAAATCTGGTGAATTATTGTATGAACAAATAAACGATGACGAAGAGGTTGTTGGTGCATTAAGATATGATTTAAATGATAAGGCAACTTTGTCTAGCGGTGCTAAAGATGCTTTAACTAAATTTTTAGAGACTAAAGAAGGCAAAATTAGTAAAATTGAAGAAGTAAAAGGTAGCACAGTTTATACTATTACTATTGATGGTAAAGATTATAAGTTAAACAATAAAGTAACTGGCTATACTTTAATAGAAGATGCAGAGGTTGGTGATACTGTTTCTGTATGGTTAAAAAAAGGTTTCTTTGGTGGTTATAGCATAAAAGAATTTTTGGCTTTTGCATAAAATATAAAAATGTATTATAAAATATGTCTTAGGTAACTAAGGCATATTTTTTATATAAAAAAATAAAAGTTTGTTAAAAAATATGTTTTTATATTAAAAATATAATGTTTTTTTGCAAAAAGTTGTTATTTTGTGTGCAATTTTTGCAATAAATGCGTATTTTGTAGTAAAAGGTAAATTTATGGTTGAAATTAACCATAAAGTATGATAAAATATAAACATAATAGATTTAAAAAGGAGCAAAGTATGGAAAATAACGATTATATCAGAGCAAATTGGGTGTTATTTAAACAAATTTACAATGACGATATCGTACTTGACGCAGTTAAAAAAGAAATTTTTGAGGAATATAAAAAGTTGGTAAAATATAGCGAACTTTTGCTTGAAGGAAAATGGACAAAACTACAAGGAATGCCTCCACTTTTTATTCTTTCTACACTTGCATTGTCTTTAAAACCTACTTATGACAAATTTATTAGAATGGGACTTAGTGAAAGTGTCTTTTACGATACTATGTCCGACATTAAAATATGGGGTGAAGATTATAGAAATCACCATAATGGTGAAATTGGACTTACAGAAATAAATTGGTTGTATTTGCATGTTAATTGTGAAATTTTTAAAATTGGCAGATTACAATATCAAATAAGCAACTATTATTTTGAAAAATCTTCTGAAGTTGCTGGCAGAACTATTAAATATGGTGATTTATGTTACAATATTCATATTCCAAGAGGTGCAAAATTAGATAGTGTTAGTTGCAAAAAATCAATTACTCTTGCAGTGGATACTTTGGGAGATATATTTAAAAACATTCAAACAGATGTTATGATGTGCAATAGTTGGCTACTAAGTCCTAAAAACATTAATTTTATTGATAAGGATAGTAACATTGCAAAGTTTGCTAATATGTTTAACATTGTTGGGGAAAGTGATGGTTTTGACCAACACTTCCGCTGGATATTTGACATTGTTGTTGATGAAAAAGCATTTGCAAAAAACAAAAAGAAAGCCGGACGTTATTGTGATTTGACTAAATTTAACGCAAAAACAAAATTGCAAGTTGCGGCAAAAGATTATGTAATGAATGGTGGAACTTTTACTAGTGGTAAAGGTCTGCTTGTAACTAAGGATATTATTGGATAAATGTTAGAGTCTGATTTAATGTTATATTTGGTTACTGATAGAAAAATGGCAGGGGATAAATTGGAAGAAATTGTTGAAACTGCAATAAAATCAGGTGTAACCATGGTACAATTAAGGGAAAAACAAGCATCTTTTGAAGAGTTTTGCGAAAAAGCCAAACAAATGAAAAAAGTTTGTGATAAATACAATATTCCTTTAATTATAAATGATAGTGTAGAGGTGTGTCTTGCAGTTGATGCAGCGGGTGTGCATTTAGGCAGTTGTGACTGTGATATAGCAATGGCTCGCAAAATATTAGGTAATAATAAAATTATAGGAGCATCTGCACGAGACTTAAATTTAGCAAAACTTGTAGAAAAGCAAGGGGCAGATTACCTTGGAGTAGGTGCGGTGTTTGGTACAACTACCAAACAAGATGCAAAGCCTATAAGTTTGGATATATTAAAAAATATTTGCGATAATGTAAGCATCCCTGTAGTTGCAATTGGCGGTATATCAATAGAAAATATGGTAAAACTTAATGGTAGTGGTATTGCAGGAATAGCAGTTATATCAAGTATTTTAAAAGCAAAAAATGTAAGTGCTGCAACACAAGACTTAAAAAATAAGTTGCAAAAAATAATTTACTAATTTTATTTGTATATTTATTTATAAATATTGACAGATTTTATAAAAAATGATAAAATTTATTAAGGGAAGACATATAAATGGGGTACACCACCAAAAGGGCGTATTCGTTTGTATGTCAATTTTTTATTGGGAAAGGGTTTTATGATTAAAATTAATGGCGAAAATAAAGATTTAAACAATTTAAATTTAATGGAATATTTAAAAAGTTGCGGATACAAAATTGAAGTTGTAGCAGTGGAACTTAATGGAAATATAGTAAAAAAAGCAGATTATGTTAATACTACTTTGCATGATGGAGATGTGGTAGAAATAGTTAGTTTTGTAGGGGGTGGCTGATTTTGCAAATTATTTGTAATGGTAAAATAATTAATATGCCAAAAGGTAGCACTGCAAAAGATATTGGGGACTTTGATGTTTTTGTAAGAAATGGTTATGGTATAACCAAGCAAACTGAATTGTTTGAAGGGGATAATATTGTTGCAGTAAAATCTGGACAAGTACCAAATAAGGAAGATTTTAATCAAATGATATTTGCAAGAAACGGCAAAGATGCTAGTGACAAATTAAACAAATCTTGCGTGTGTATTTGCGGACTAGGTGGATTAGGTTCAAATATAGCAGAAATGCTTACAAGACTTGGTATAGGTAAATTAATACTTGTTGACTATGATATAGTTGACCCAACAAATTTAAACAGACAAAATTATTTTGTAAGTGATATTGGAAGTTTAAAAACAGATGCAACAACTAATATTTTACTAAAAATAAACCCTTATGTACAAATTGTAAAAAAGAATGTTTTTGTAAATAGCAAAAATATTCTTGAAATAATAGAATGTGCAGACATAGTAGTTGAGGCCTTTGATAGTGCAAAATCAAAGGCAGAAATAGTCAATACAATACTTGCAGGTAGCGACAAAATTGTGGTTGCAAGTTCTGGTATGGCAGGTATAGGTAGCAGTAATTTAATAAAAACTAATAAGCCTATGTCCAGATTATATATATGCGGGGATATGCAAAGCGAAGCAAAGGAAGGTTTGAGTCTTATGTCACCACGTGTAAATATATGTGCAGCACATCAAGCAAATATGGTTGCAAGAATTTTGCTTGGTGAGGTAGAATGTTGATTTAAAATTAAGATAAACTATCAAAAATCGGTATTATAATAAAAAGGAGCCTTTTATGAAAGATGATAAATTAGTTATTGGTGGAAAGCAATTTAATTCCAGATTTATTTTGGGGTCTGGCAAATTTTCACTAAAGTTTATGCAGTCAGTGATAGATAATGCAGAAGTGGAAATGGTAACAGTTGCACTTCGTAGAGCAAATATTGGTGGACAAAATAATATATTGGATTATATCCCAAAAAATATTACACTGCTTCCTAACACTTCTGGTGCAAGAACGGCAGAAGAGGCTGTTAGAATTGCAAGACTTGCAAGAGAAGTTGGTTGCGGTGATTTTGTCAAACTAGAAATAATTGGTGATAGCAAATATCTTTTGCCTAATAATGCCGAAACTATAAAAGCGACAGAAATACTTTCTAAAGAAGGTTTTATTGTAATGCCATATATGTATCCTGACTTGTATGTAGCAAGGGATTTGGTATCTGCAGGTGCAAGTGCAGTAATGCCACTTGCTGCACCTATTGGAACTAACAAAGGACTTAGGACAAAAGATTTTATTAAAATACTTGTTGATGAAATTGATTTGCCAATTATAGTAGATGCAGGAATTGGCAGACCATCAGAAGCATGTGCAGCAATGGAAATGGGGGTTAGTGCTGTTATGGCTAATACTGCTATTGCAACGGCTGGCAATGTGGATATTATGGCAAAGGCTTTTAAAAATGCAATTATTGCAGGAAGAGAGGCATATCTTGCAGGCACAGGTAGAGTACTTGAGGGCAAAGCCGAAGCATCAAGCCCACTTGTAGGTTTTTTGGAGGATTAAATGAAAAATGCCAATAGCGATATTATGCAATATCTTGATGGTATGGAAATAACTAGTCATGAGATATTGGATAAAGTGGAAAATTTGTATAATAATTTTGATTATAATATTTATACAAGTGAAAATGTAAAAAAAGTATTAAATAAAGAAATACTTGATTTAAATGATTATGCCGTATTATTATCACCAGTAGCAGGTGCGTTTTTGGAAGAAATGGCTGTGCGTGCAAAAACAGAAACATTTAAGCATTTTGGTAATACAATAAGTTTGTATACACCTCTTTATATAGCAAATTATTGCGAGAATCATTGTGTGTATTGTGGTTTTAATTGTATGAATAAAATACACAGAGCAGCACTTACTGAAAAAGAGATAGAACAAGAATTGCAGTCAATTGCAAAACAAGGATTTAAGGAAATATTGTTGCTTACAGGTGAGAGTAGAAAAAAATCAAGTGTGGAGTATATTGGAAAAGCAGTTACAATTGCAAAAAAATATTTTTCCACAATTGGTATAGAAATTTATCCTCTTAATAGTGATGAATATGCTTATCTAAATAAGTTGGGTGCAGATTATGTTAGTGTGTATCAAGAAACTTATAATAAGGATAAATATGCAGAGCAACATTTACTAGGCTCAAAACGAGTATTCCCATACAGATTTAACGCACAAGAACGTGCTTTAATGGGTGGTATGCGTGGTGTGTGCTTTGGTGCGTTATTAGGTTTAGATGACTGGCGAAAAGATGCGTATGCGGTAGGCTGTCATGCCTTTTATGTGCAAAAAAAATACCCTTATGCAGAAATTAGTTTTAGTTGTCCAAGAATGAGACCTTATATAAACAATAGTGAGAATAATCCAAGAGATGTGCACGAAAGACAATTGTTACAAGTTATTTTGGCATATAGATTGCTTATGCCTTATGCAACAATTAATATATCTACAAGAGAACAAAAATCTTTTAGAGATGGTGTTGTTGGACTTGCTTGCAATAAAATATCTGCAGGTTCTAAAGTAGGTGTTGGCGGGCATGATGGTGAGGAAAAAGGTGATGAACAATTTGACATTTCAGATTCACGTAATCTAGAAGAAGTAAAGGAAATGTTAGAAAAAAAAGGTTTGCAACCTATATTTACGGATAGTCAATATTTAATATAAAAGGTGATAAATGGTAATTTTTACTGATTTTAAAAACGCAGTTATGCCTGCAGATAAAATTGTTATTGAGTGTATTAATAAATACAAACCAAAGTCTATATTTTTGCGTGAAAAAGATGCTGATGATAAAGAATATATGGCTTTAGCAAAGAAAATAATTCCTATATGTATGCAAAACAATGTTGAATTATTTATCTGTCATAGATATCAAATTGCAAAAGAGTTAGGTGTCAAAAATTTTCATACTAATATAAATAATCTATCAAAAATCGACTCTAAAAATTGTTTTGACAAAATTTCTGTATCTATTCATAACGAAAAAGAGGTGAAAATTGCAGAAAAACTATTTGCAACTAATTTGGTTTTTGGACATATTTTTGAAACAGACTGCAAGGTGGGGTTAACACCAAGAGGTTTAAAACAACTTGAAAAGATATGTGATATTGCAACCATTCCTGTTATGGCAATAGGTGGCATAAATAGCAATAATTATAAATTGGTTTTACAAAATGGAGCAATTGACTTTGCTATTATGAGTAGTGCTATGAAACTTACATTTTAAAATAATATTTTGCAAGTGCAAGCAATAAAATGCAATGCTTTAAAAAAGTCTTTACAATTTAATAAAAATGTTATATACTAATTGTGCAGGGGTACTATTTTTAGTTGAGAGAGCAAAATGCTCAACCCTTTGAACCTGTTGGTTAATACCAGTGAAGGGAGCAAAATAAGTATTAATTTTGCCCTCATTTTGGAGGGCAATTTTTTTGAGGAGGTATTTATGTACACAGCACTAACAATAGCGGGGTCTGACTGCAGTGGTGGAGCAGGTATTCAAGCGGATTTAAAAACAATGTCTGCACACGGCATATTTGGAATGAGTGTAATAGTGGCAGTAGTTGCAGAAAATACTTCTAGAGTTATTTCTATACAAGATATAAAACCTCAAATAATTTGCGACCAATTGACAGCAGTTTTTGAGGATATAAAAGTTGAGGCGGTAAAAATAGGTATGCTGTCTTGCCCGGATACAATAAATGCGGTTTACAATAAACTTATGGAATATAAACCTAAAAATATTGTGGTAGACCCTGTAATGTATGCAAAAAACGGCTCACCATTAATGCCAGAGAGCAGTATTGAAGTTTTGCTAAAAACCATAGTTCCAATTGCTACAATAATTACACCAAATATTCCAGAGGCGGAATGTATTGCTGGTATGAAAATTCAAAACAGAAATGATTTGAAAACTGCATGTTTAAAAATATACAATACTGGTGTTAAAAATGTGCTTATCAAGGGTGGTCATTATGATGGTGATGCAATGGATATCCTTTATGATGGTAAAGAGTTTTATACTTTTGTAACTGAAAGGATAAATACAAAAAACACACATGGTACAGGTTGTACATTGTCAAGTAGCATAGCAAGTAATCTTGCTTTAGGGCATAGTATTTATGATAGTGTGCGTCTTGCAAAAGAGTATGTTACTGGAGCAATTCAAAATGCTTTAGATTTAGGAAAAGGCAATGGCCCAACTAACCATTTTTGGAAATTTTATAAATAATAGTACAAAAATCGGTATTAATTAGAAGAATTTTTATATGAAGTATTAAATAAATATATTATTTATTAGTTTTAGGAGGTTTTTATGAGAGGATATGCAACACAAATGGAAGCAGCAAAAAAAGGTATTATTACCCCAGAAATGATGATAGTTGCAGAAAAAGAACAATTAACTGCAGAATATATTATGCAAAAAGTGGCTTGTGGAGAAGTTGCTATTCCTTGTAATATAAATCATAAAAATATATCCCCAGAAGGTGTTGGTAGTGGACTTAAAACTAAAGTCAATGTCAATTTGGGTGTTTCAGGCGATTTTAAAGATTATGAATTAGAAATGCAAAAAGTTGATATTGCTTTAAAATATGGTGCTGAAGGAATAATGGATTTGTCTAATTGTGGCAAAACCAATTTATTTAGAGGTAAATTGATAGAAAAGTCAACTGCAATGATAGGTACTGTACCTATGTATGATGCAATTGGATATTTGGAAAAAGATTTGCTAGATATAACAGCCGAAGATTTTTTGGAAGTGGTGGAAGCACATGCAAAGCAAGGTGTAGATTTTGTTACCATACATGCTGGTATTAATAAAAGAGTGGTAGAAGGATTTATGCGTGAAGGCAGAAGAATGAATATTGTCTCTCGTGGTGGCTCTTTGCTTTTTGCTTGGATGCAAATGACTGGCAATGAAAATCCTTTTTACGAATATTATGATAAAGTATTAGATATTTTAAGAAAGTATGATGTTACTATAAGTCTTGGCGATGCAATGAGACCAGGTTGTATTGATGATAGTACTGATGCTGGACAAATTGGGGAATTAATAGAACTTGGATATTTGACAAAAAGGGCATGGGATAGAGACGTTCAAGTTATGATAGAAGGCCCTGGACACATGGCATTAAATGAAATTGCAAGCAATATGCAAATGGAAAAGAAGTTATGTCATAACGCACCTTTTTATGTGCTTGGACCATTGGTTACAGATATTGCACCCGGTTATGACCATATAACCGCTGCCATAGGTGGTGCAATAGCAGCATCAAATGGGGCAGACTTTTTGTGTTATGTTACTCCTGCCGAGCATTTAAGATTACCAGATGTTAATGACGTTAAAGAGGGACTTATTGCAACAAAAATTGCCGCTCATGCTGCAGATATTGCAAAAGGTATTCCTTATGCTAGGGAAATAGATAATAAAATGTCTGACTGCAGACATAAAGTTGATTATGAGGGTATGTTTAAATATGCAATAGACCCTGAAAAAGCACGTGCTTATTACGAAAGTGTTCCGCCAAAAAATAGACATACTTGTTCAATGTGTGGCAAAATGTGTGCTATTAGAACAACCAATATGATACTTGATGGCAAAAAGATAAAATTGAAAGAGGAAAATTAATGAATTTACCAAGTAATATAAAGTATGCAGTGTTTGATTTGGACGGAACTATGTTTGATTCTATGTGGTTATGGAAGCAAATTGATTATGATTACCTATCAAAACGCGGAATAGAAGTACCTGCAGATTATATGAAATGTATTAATCACTTAAGTGTTTTGGACACAGCATTGTATTCAATAAAAAGATTTAATCTAAAAGATAGTCCGGAGCAATTGATAAGTGAATGGCTAGAGATGGCAAAGGAAGCATATTGTAATAAAATTATGCTAAAACCCTCTGTCACTGAATTTTTGCAAAAACTAAAAAGTCAAAATATATCAATGTCTGTTGCAACTTCACTTAGCCTTGAACTTGCAATTCCTGCATTAGAGCGAAATGGTATTTTACAATATTTTGATAGGGTGGTTAATAGCGAACAAGTAAAAAGAGGTAAAGGTTTTCCAGATATATACTTAAAAGCAATAAGTCATACTAAGTTTATGCCAAGTGAATGTGTGGTGTTTGAGGATATTTTAAAAGGTATAACTGGTGCAAAAGCAGGGGGATTTTTTGTAGTTGGAGTGTATGACAAGGAGTCCGCATCAGATAGTCAAGAGATAAAAAATATTTCTGACATGTATATAAAAGGATTCAATGAATTGTTATAAAATAAAATGATGGCAGATATATAAATCCGCCATTTTTTGTTTCAAGTTTATATTTATGTATTATTTTAGCAATTTTTGTAGAAAAATAATAAAATTTAATATAAAAATGCTTGCAAATTTTTAATAAAAAGTTTAATATTGCGGTGGGAGGTAGAATATGCAAGTTTTAATTACTACAGCAATAGCAGTTGCAACTATGCTTGCTTATGCTGTGCCGGGATTTTTAACCGTAAAATGCAAATTAATAAAACCTGAAAGTATTTCTGCTTTTTCAGTAGTGCTTATGTATGTATGCCAGCCTATGCTTACTATCACATCTTTTTTAAATGCTCAGTTTTCCTTAAACTTTTTTTGGCAAATGATAGTTGCTTTTGTGCTTGCTGGTGTATTGCAATTAGGTGTTATCATAATAGCATATTTTTGTTTAAAAAAGAATTATGATAAGGATATAAAATATCGTGTGGCAACTGTTGCAACGGCTTTTGGTAACTGTGGCTTTATGGGAGTACCACTATTGCAAGCAATTATGCCAGAAGATGTGCGAAACAATGCAGTAGTTTTATCAGTAATGTTTTTATTAGGTCTTAATCTTATTGGTTGGACATTTGCCTCTTATTTAATAAGTGGTGATAAAAAGTTTATAAGTGCTAAAAAAGCCTTTATTAATCCCGCAATGTTAGGTTTAGTTATTGGGTTACCATTATTTATTTGTGGGGCAAAATTGCCAACAGAGATTTTTACTTGTGTGGAATTACTTGGCAAAATGACGACACCTTTATGTATGATTATTTTAGGTATGCGACTTGCAACAATAACATTTAAGGAAATGTTTTGCTCCCCATTCCAATATGCAATTGTTGGTGTTAAACAAATATTAATGCCCTTGCTTGGGTTAATTTTAATTTGGTTTATTCCTATAGATTTTTATATTCGTCAGTCTCTATTTATTTTAGCCGCAACACCTGTTGCAAGCATAACTTTAAACTTTGCAGAAATGTTAGGTAAGGGACAAAAAACTGCTGCAAACTTAGTTTTATTAGGTACAATTTTAAGCATTATAACTTTGCCTTTAATGGCTTTAATTATGAATGCCGTGCCAGATATTTATGCAATTAAATAACAATGCTTAAAAATAATATATAATATAAGCCATAACTATTCTAAAAATTAAAAACGAAATAAAGGACAAATAAAAAACAAACACACTAAAACAACTGCTTTTCAGTGTGTTTGTTTTTGTGTAAAGTTTGATTTAGTGTAAAAGTAAGATTTATTCAAATATACTATCAAAAATCGGGGGTAAAAGAGGAAATATAAGATAAGTAATGTAAAAAATAAGTACATAGAATAAGTATATCTATGTACATATTATAGAAATA
>OFGX01000137.1_pt1 | contig 61159 bp, 52 predicted proteins | sample 1521831 | NCBI WGS metagenome assembly OFGX01 (sample SAMEA3504080, study PRJEB24116) | mouse gut metagenome | biome: mouse gut; feature: mouse-associated habitat; material: faeces | place: Denmark | collected 2011 | reverse complement strand
ACGCCGCAGCCGGCACCCCAGCCCACGCCGCAGCCGACTCCCCAGCCCACGCCGCAGCCGACTCCGGCTCCTACGCCGCAGCCGACTCCTGCGCCGACACCGGAACCATCGGAAGGGGATACGGATATTGAGTGGTCGCCGGATTTGATGTAGGGGACGAAATTGCGATAGAAAATAAACATTAATGCATTTTCCGGACAAGAGGACTTTCAGGTAGGGAACCCTGGGAGTCCTTTTTGCATATGGATAGAGCCTGGCTGGAAGAAAAACATCATGCAGCCGGCTTTTTTGTATGTTTTTGGGCATGATAAAAAGCGGCAAGATATGAGACCTGTTGAGTAATTTCGGGGATACAGGGCGGAATAGGTTGCTTATTTGGAAAATGAGTGATAGAATAAGACAAGTTAAGAGCGTGCTTGGAGAAAATCATTGATGAAAAAAAATGCTGATTTCCTGAAAATACCCATGAATCGAATCATCGCGCTGATATTGATGGATGCCATGGCGGTGACGGTGTCTTCTTTTGCGGCCATTTATCTGCGGTTTGAATTTAGTTTTAAAGAGATACCGGCACAATATCTGGACAGATATGGAAGGATTCTGCCGTGTACGATTGTCCTCACGGTTCTCTTTTTTTTCCTGTGGAAACTGTACAGGAGCGTGTGGCGCTATGCCAGTGCCACAGAGCTGATCAATATCGCTTTCGCCACCAGCTGCGCGGCGGCGGCACAACTGGTGCTGTGCTATGTCACTGGCTGGAAGATGCCGCGGAGCTATTACGTGCTGTACTGGTTCTTTCTGTTCGCGCTGACCTGCGGCATCCGGTTCAGCTACCGCATTCTGCGCATCCTGAACTCCAAGAAGAACAGCATGTTCGGCACGGCCCCCAGGGTCAATGTGATGGTGATTGGCGCAGGAGCGGCGGCGGACGTGATTTTGAAGGAAATCGAGATGAGCCAGTACATCAACCTGCGGGTGAGGTGCATCATCGATGACCAGCCGGGCTGCCATGGGAAGCTTCTGCGGGGGATTCCCATCGTTGGGGGAAGGGACAGGATTGTGGACGCGGTGCAGGAATACGGGATTGACGAGATCATCTTCGCCATCCCTTCCGCCAACCGCCAGGTGAGGAAGGAGATTCTGGACATCTGCAAGGAGACAGGCTGCAAGCTCCGGGCCATCCCCGGGACTTACCAGCTGCTCAACGGCGATGTGTCCGTCTCCAAGCTCCAGGAGGTGGAGATAGAGGATCTGCTGGGCAGGGAACCCATTAAGATCAATATAGACGAAGTCATGGGCTATGTGGGCGGCAAAGTGGTGATGGTGACAGGCGGGGGCGGTTCCATCGGCAGCGAGCTGTGCAGGCAGATTGCGGAGCACCAGCCCAGGCAGCTGATCATCCTGGACATTTACGAGAACAATGCCTATGACATCCAGCAGGAGCTGGTGCGGAAATATCCGGAACTGAACCTGGAAGTGCTCATTGCCTCTGTGCGGAACACCAATCGCATGGAGCAGATTTTCAGCACCTACCGCCCGGAAATCGTCTACCATGCCGCGGCCCACAAGCATGTGCCTTTGATGGAGGACAGCCCCAATGAGGCGGTGAAGAACAATATCCTGGGCACCTGGAAGGTGGTCCAGGCGGCGGACAAGTGGAAAGTGAAACGGTTCGTCATGATTTCCACGGACAAGGCGGTGAACCCCACCAATATCATGGGGGCCACAAAGCGTGTCTGCGAGATGATTATACAGACGTATAATAAGCATTCCCGGACAGAATTCGTGGCAGTGCGGTTCGGAAACGTGCTGGGCAGCAACGGAAGCGTGATTCCCTTGTTCAAGCACCAGATTGCGGCGGGCGGGCCGGTGACGGTGACGGATCCCAATATCATCCGCTATTTCATGACCATTCAGGAGGCGGTGTCGCTGGTGCTGCAGGCGGGGGCTTACGCCAAAGGGGGCGAGATTTTCGTGCTGGACATGGGAGAGCCGGTGAAAATCCTGGATCTGGCGCAGAATCTGATTAAGCTGTCCGGATACAAGGTGGGCGAGGACATCGAAATCCGCTTCACGGGGCTTCGCCCGGGGGAGAAGCTGTACGAGGAAATGCTGATGGCGGAAGAGGGAATGAAGGACACCGCCAATAAAATGATTCACATTGGACAACCCATTGAGATAGACGAAGAACGGTTCATGAGGCAGCTGGAGGAGCTGAAGGACTACGTGGCCCTGGAGCCGGACGACATCCGGGAGCATATCCGGCGCATCGTGCCGACTTATCTGCCGAAACAGGATTGAAGGGGGAGTTGCAGAGCCCGGAAAAATATGGTATCGTAGGGAAAGACAGCCATGTGGACCGGGCTTCCCGCGGGGCATGGCGGAAAGGGGAAGCGGATGAAATTGCAAAAGATCGGCGAAAAGCTGCAGGGGAAGTATGCGCTATATTACCTCTGTTTCCTGGCGTTGAACTACATCGAGTATCTGTGCGCCAATAAGGCGGGGAATGTCTGGAAGACTGCTGCGAACTGCACCGGTCTGGTCATCATGGTCATCGTGTTCAGCCAGCTTCCGATACGACAGTTCCTGAAACCTGTCTATTACGGATACACGGTGCTGTGCATGGCGGCGATCGGACTGATCTATCTGCACTGGCGCCAGCATATAGGAGAGTATTGCTTCGGCCAGATGGCCACGGCGGTGATGAATGTATGGTGGCTGGGGATGGCGGTTCCCTGGTTCTTCCGCAAGGTGATTGAGGAAAAGACGCTGAAGCTGCGGATTGGCGCGCTGGGGTGGACCTGGATTCTCTTTGCGGTATGGAGCGTGATCAGCGTGGCCGGAAGATGGTGGCCTGTCTGGTATCTGCTCATGTTCGGGACGTTTTATCTGACGCGCTTTTCCAGGGAGGACAAGGAAGCGCTGACAAGGGCCATGGTGGACGGCACGATTGCGTCTTTCTTCATTCTTCAGACATTTGCCTATCTGTTCCGGCCCTATGACAGGACAAGGTATCACGGGGCTTTCGTGAATTCCAATATGATGGCGTTGTACTATCTGATCATATACTGCATGGTTCTGGTCAAGCTGCATCTTCTGCATGCAAAAGGGGCAAAATGGGGGTGGAAGCTGTTCTATGGGGTGGGGGCCGCGGGGCTGCTGGGGTTCCAGTTCCTGACAATCTGCCGTACCTCCTGGGTCTGCTCCATTGTGATAACTCTTTACTATGGCTGGACCGTGCTCCACAGGACCTGGGGAGAAAAGATTCGGAAGGTGGTTCTGAGGGGATGCGCGCTGGGGCTCAGCGCCGTGGTGCTGTTCCCGGTGGTGTTCTGGACGGTCCGGTGGCTGCCAACGATTCATCCCCATCCTATATGGCATCCAGGGGAGTGGCAGACGGACTCTGTGTTTTCCTGGGATCCTCCCGATTCCGAAAAATATGTGGAGATGGACGAGTTCCTGGAGGATGCCCTGGGGCGTATCGTCAACGTGCTGAAGCTGCTCCAGTCCAGGAATCCCTTTGTGCTCCATGCCTATGCCAGGGCGGAGGACGTGATTCCGGAACCGGACTATGACTGGCAGCGCAGCAGCCTCACGGTGCGGAAGGTGTTTTTCCAGACCTATTGGGAACATGCCACCTGGCTGGGGCATCCGGAGGAGGACGGCCATTACGTTTTTGGGGAGTCCGGAGTGTATATGTGGCACAGCCAGAACCTGTGGATACAGATGGTGTATTATTTCGGGTATCCGGCGGGAGTCCTGGTGTTCCTGATGTTAGCGCTTTCCCTGTGGAAGGCCCTGAAGAAGGCGGGGACCCTCCGGGAGGATTCCTATGCCATTCTGCCTATCATCATATGGCTGGTGTATTTCATGTTTGGGCTGGTGGAGGTGGTCTGGAATCCCGGGCAGCTGATTTTCACTTATGTGTTCCTGGTGATGCATCCCCAGCTGGCAGGGGAGATACAGGGAGGCGCGGAAGCACTGCCTGAAAGAGCCGGCACGGAAGCGAGGGAGAGAGAATGAGGAGAGCGTTTGAACCGTTTGAGAAGAAGGTATGGCTGAGTTCGCCCACCATGCACGGATCTGAGATAGAATATATCACGGAAGCTTATGAGACCAACTGGATGTCCACAGTGGGAGAGAATATCAACCAGGTAGAGCAGATGACCTGCGAGAAGACCGGCTGTAAATACGCGGTGGCGCTCTCCTCCGGGACGGCGGCCCTGCACCTGGCGGTGAAGCTGGCGGGGGTGAAGCCGGGGGACAGGGTATTCTGCTCGGATGTGACCTTCGGCGCTACGGTGAATCCTGTGAAGTATGAGGGCGGCGTGCCGGTGTTCATCGACACGGAATACGATACCTGGAACATGGATCCGGTTGCTTTGGAAAAGGCGTTCCGGATGCACAGGGACGTGAAGGTGGTGGTGGTGGCCCATCTGTATGGGGTTCCCGGGAAAATAGATGAAATAAGGGACATCTGTGAACGGAATGGCGCGATTATTGTTGAGGATGCGGCGGAATCCCTGGGTGCCACATATAAGGGTGTTCAGACGGGCACTTTTGGCCGTTACAATGTCATATCTTTTAATGGGAACAAGATTATTACCGGCTCTTCCGGGGGCATGTTCCTGACGGATGAAAAGGAGGCGGCGGACAAGGTGCGCAAATGGTCCACCCAGGCCAGGGAGGACGCCCCCTGGTATCAGCATGAGGAAGTGGGGTACAACTACCGGATGAGCAATGTCATTGCCGGGGTGGTGAGGGGGCAGTATCCTTATCTGGAGGAGCATATCCGGCAGAAGAAGGAGATTTATCTGCGCTACCGGGAGGGGCTGAAGGATTTGCCGGTGACCATGAATCCCTATGACGGGGAGAACAGCGAGCCGAATTTCTGGCTGTCCTGTCTGTTGCTGGACAGGGAGGCCATGTGCAGACAGGTGCGGGGGGAGCGGGAGGCGTTGTATCTGCCGGAGCCCGGAAAATCCTGCCCTACCGAAATCTTGGAGACGCTGGCGGCTCACAATGCGGAGGGCAGGCCGATCTGGAAGCCCATGCATCTGCAGCCCATCTACCGCATGAACGATTTCGTCACGGTCCAGGGCAACGGCAGAGGGCGCACCAACGCTTATCTGGCTGGAGAAGCCGTGGATGCGGGGGCGGATATCTTTGAACGGGGACTGTGCCTGCCCTCGGACAATAAGATGACCGTTGCGGAGCAGGACCGGATCATTGAGATGATAAAGAGCTGTTTTGACTGACCAAGTCAGCGGTATCTGAACCGGGGCGGGATGGCGCCGGGGACGGCTGTCTGGGGCATTGTGACTTTCAATTCGCAGGAAAAGCGTCTTGCTGCCGGGAGGACAGGCGCCAGGACAGCAGAATAAGGAATTGTCTACAAATAACTGATGCGAGTTTATAGCCGTTTTCGTTGTATTTCTGGGCTTTCTCCTAAACAAGTTGCATCAGTTATTTTCCGACAATTCCTAAAAAAAGAGGACGTAAGACATGGGGACATCCGCATCTGACAGAGCAGGCCTTCCGGCGCTGGAGCATCGCCGAAAGGGCATCTATGAGAGATATGTAAAACGGTTTTTTGATATCATCTGTTCGCTGACGGCCATTGGGCTGCTGTCCTGGCTCTACCTTTTGCTGGCAGTGCTGGTGCGGGTGAAGCTGGGCTCGCCGGTGCTTTTCGTCCAGCCAAGGCCGGGGATGGTGGATCCGCGGACCGGACGTGAGCGTATCTTTCGGATGTATAAATTCCGCTCTATGTCGGATGCCAGGGACGAGAAGGGGGAACTGCTTCCGGACGAGGTCAGGCTGGGGAAGTTTGGGAAGTGGCTGCGGGCCACCTCCCTGGACGAGCTGCCGGAGGCTTTCAATATCCTGAAAGGGGATATGAGCCTGATCGGGCCCAGGCCACAGCTGGTCAGGGATATGGTGTTCATGACGCCAAAGCAGCGGATGCGGCATACGGCCAAGCCGGGGCTTAGCGGCCTGGCGCAGGTGAATGGACGGAATGCCATTGACTGGGGGGATAAGCTGGCGTGGGACTTAAAGTACATTGAGAAGGTCAGCTTCCGGAATGACTTGAGGATCATTCTGATGACGGTGAAGAAGGCTTTCGTCACCCAGGAGGGGATTACGGCGGAGGGCATGGCTACGGCGGAGGATTACGGGGATGACCTGCTCCACGCCGGGAAAATAGACCGGGAGACGTATGACGCGGGACAGGCGCTGGCCAGGGAGATTCTGCGGGGGTAGTTTCAGCCATGGCAGTGCACCGCCGGGGAAATGCCGGAAGCAGTGCGCGGCCATATGGAACGGCCGAATGGCCATCGATACCATGAGCGTGGGTGTGCTCATGGTATAACGACCTTATTCATGGTGATTGAGAACCCATTGACGCGGATGGCTGACCGGTTTTGGGGGCAAGACGGATTCGTACATGTTTGCATGGAGGAACAGAAAGAGGAAGGGGCAGCAGAAATATGGACGATTTGATTTCTATCATAATGCCATCCTACAATACAGGAAAGTACATCGCTGATTCCATCAAGTCTATTTTGGGCCAGACTTACGGCAACTGGGAGCTGATCATCGTGGACGACTGCTCCACGGACGATACGGATGCCATCGTGGCCGGATTCCGGGATGCCCGCATCCGGTATTACAAAAACGAGAAGAATTCCGGTGCTGCCGTCTCCAGGAACCGGGCCCTGCGGGAAGCGAAGGGCAGATATATCGCCTTTTTGGACAGCGATGACATCTGGAGGGCGGACAAGCTTGCGCTGCAGCTGGATTTCATGAAGAAGAACGGCTATGCCTTTACTTATACGGATTACCGGATACAGCTGAACGGCACATGGCTGTCCTATGTGAACACCGGGCCGGACAGGGTGGATAAGAGGAAGCTGTACAATTACTGTTATTTTTCCACAATCACGGTGATGTATGACGCGGAAGTGGTGGGGCTCATCCAGATAGAGAATCTGCGGAAGCACAATGACTACGCCATGTGGTTCCAGGCCGTGGAGAAGACGGACTGCCATCGCCTGCCGGAGTGCCTGTCCTATTACATCAAGCACGACGGCTCTGTCTCCAGCGGAAGCAAGTTCAAACTGATCAGGCACCATTACATCCTGTTCCGGAAAGGGCTGCACAAAGGGCCTCTCCTGTCGGCAGCGCTGACTGTGAACAACGTGATTCATGGATTCATTAAAAAGTATAAATACAAACGATATTTAGAATCGGAGGAAAAGCAAGATGTCCCTGTATGAGAAAATCCTGCAAGGGGAGGAGAAGATAGCGCTGGTGGGCCTGGGCTATGTGGGCATGCCCATTGCGGTGGCCTTCGCGAAGAAGGTGAAGGTAATCGGATTCGACCTGAACAGGGAAAAGATAGCCCTCTACCAAAGGGGCTGCGATCCCACAGGGGAAGTGGGGGACGAGGCCATCCGGAACACAAAAGTGGAATTCACTTCCGAGGAAGAGAATCTGCGGAAAGCGAAGTTCTTCATCGTGGCGGTGCCCACGCCGGTGAACCAGGACAAGACGCCCGATCTGTCGCCGGTGGAGGGGGCCAGCCGGGTGGTAGGCCGGAACCTGACAAAGGGCTCTGTCGTGGTGTTCGAGTCCACGGTCTACCCGGGCGTCACGGAGGACGTGTGCGTGCCCATTTTGGAGAAGGAATCCGGGCTTGTGTGCGGCGTGGACTTCAAGGTGGGCTATTCCCCTGAGCGGATCAATCCGGGAGACCGGGTGCACCGCCTGGAGAATATCCGCAAGATTGTGTCCGGCATGGACCGGGAGGCCCTGGAGGAAATCAGGCAGGTGTACGACCTGGTCATCGAGGTGGGCACCTATCCGGTCTCTTCCATCAAGACGGCGGAGGCCATCAAGGTGGTGGAGAACAGCCAGCGGGATATCAATATTGCGTTCATGAATGAACTTGCCATGGTATTCGACCGCATGGGCATAGACACCAATGAAGTGGTGGACGGCATGAACACCAAGTGGAACGCCCTGGGCTTCCGGCCCGGCCTGGTGGGAGGGCATTGCATCGGGGTGGATCCCTATTATTTTACCTATGAGGCGGAGAAGCTGGGCTACCACAGCCAGATCATCCTGGCGGGCAGGAAGGTCAATGACGGCATGGGCAGCTTTGTGGCCGATGCCACGATCAAGCAGCTGGTGCTGGCGGGAAAGGCCCCCAAAAACAGCCGGGTGCTCATCCTTGGGCTGACCTTTAAGGAGAACTGCCCTGACATCCGGAACAGCAAGGTGGAGGACATCATCAACCGGCTGGCGGAGTATGGGATAGAACCGATTCTGACAGACCCCTGGGCCGATCGGGAAGAGGTGAAGCGGGAGTACGGAGTGGCTCTGGCGGACATGGAGGAGGCCAGGGACGCGGACTGCGTGGTGATCGCGGTGGCCCATGACAGGTTCCGGGAATTGACGTGGCAGCAGCTGGCCGGGATGTACAGACAGGGGATGCCGGCACAGGAGCGGGTTCTGATAGACGTGAAGGGCATTCGGGACAGGAGAGAGGCGCAGGAGGCTGGGTATCGGTATTGGCGGCTGTAGGGGGCACGGGTGCCGTGGCCGGAAGGGATGATATGGAGTTTGAGATTCTGATGAGCTGCATGAATCAGGAGGATTTTGCCCTGATTGACCAATCGAATATCAGAACAAATGTTCTAATCGTGAACCAGTGCGGGCGGGACGGGATGCGGGAGGAGACCCGGGACGGCGTGTCGCGGCGCATGTTGGACAGCTCTCAGAAGGGCCTGTCCCGGAGCAGAAATGCGGCTTTGCAGCACGCCAGGGGGGAGTTCTGCCTGATTGCCGATGACGATGAGACCTTCGCGGAGGATGTGGAGCAGATCGTGCTGAGGGCGTTTCGGGAGACGGGGGCGGATATCGTGGCATTTGACCTGGAGGACTATCCCAAGCGGCTGAAGAAGACGGTGCACCGGGTGGGGAAGTTTGAGTCCCTGAAGCTGTCCTCCTGCCAGCTGGCCCTCCGGCGTAAAGCAATCCTGGAGGCAGGACTGGCATTCGACGTCCACCTGGGCGCGGGGACGGAGAACGGCGCCGGGGAGGAGAACAAGTTCCTGTGGGACGCGTTCCGGGCGGGGCTGAAGGTCTATTACTATCCGGCGTACATTGCAAGGCTAAGGCAGGAGGAGTCCACTTGGTTCTTTGGCTTCGACCGGGATTTTTTCTACAGAAGAGGCAGGGTGACGAGCTATTACATGGGAAAGCCGCTGGCCTTTCTGTATGCGGCCTATTTTGTGCTGACAAAGCATGGCCGGTATCAGAAGGATTGTAGTTTCGGGGAGGCAGTCAGGTCTTCCGTGAAAGGGATTTGCAGTGAAAAGAACTTTAGTGATATCTAACGCGTGCTTTTCCGACGGGACATCCAACGGGCGCACTTTGAAGAACCTTTTCAGTGGGGCGGAACCGGCGGCGCTGGCGCAGTTTTTTGTATATGGAGATCCTGATTTTGAGATGTGCGGCAGATACTACCAGGTGAGCGACCGGGACGCGCTTGGCTCCCTCAATCCGCTGAAAGCGGCAGGCGGCCCCGTGGAGCGCGTGGTGAAGCCGGGCCGGGAAGCCGGAAGCGGGCTGGAGGCCGGGGAGACCGTTTACATGGGCGTGGCCAACAAGACCCCCCTGAAGATGCTGCTTCGGGAGACGGTCTGGCTCCTGGGGCGCTGGAACGGGCGCAGGCTTCGACGGTGGATAGAGGAATTCAGGCCGGAGAGGCTGTGTCTGTTTCTGGCGAACAATACATTCCTTATACGGCTTGCCGCACAGATTGCTGGGGAATACCGTATTCCGCTGGTGGTGTATTCCACGGAAGGGTATTGTTTCATGGACTATAATTACTTTACGAACCGTCCTTCCCTGGTGTACCGTCTGTACTTCGCGTGGCTCCGGCGGACCTACCGGAAAGTTTCGTCCCATGTGACGGAAGGTTTTTTCAATTGCACGCTGCTGCGGGAGCGGTATGAGGAGAGCTTTGGCTATCCCTGCAAGTGCATTATGAACGGCTCCGAAATCGCTTTCCTTGACCGCAGCGCCCCAGAACAGGGCAGGCCGCCTGTGATATCCTATCTGGGCAATCTGGGTCTGGGCCGGTGGAAGGCGTTGGCGGAGGTGGCAAAGGCCTTACAGGAGATAGACCGGGCGCTGCAGCTGGATGTCTACGGGTCTGCGCCGGACGACCGGGCGAAGAAGGAGCTGACGAGCTGCCCCGGCATAAGGTTCCACGGTTTCGTGCCCTATGAGGAAGTGGTCAGAATCATCCATGACAGCAGCCTGTTGGTGCATGCAGAGTGGAACGACCCGATAGTCAACAGGGATCTGCAGTACGCTTTTTCCACCAAGATAGGCGACAGCGTCTGCAGCGGCACGCCTTTTTTGATTTATGCGGATGAGGGGCTGGCGGAGACATTGTTCCTGAAAGAAAATGATTGCGCATTCGTAGTCGGGAAGCGGGAAATGCTGAAGCCCATTCTGCAGCAGGCCCTGACAGACGAAAAAGAGCGCAGAAGGATTGTGGAGAATGCCAGGCTCACAAAAGAAAAATTCTTTACAGGGAACGATAGTTTCCGGAAAGCGTTTCTGTAAGAAGCGCAGAATGGACAGTAAGGGGCAGTTGGCATGGCAGAAGACGAGTGGGTGCGGCGCGCAGAAACTTTTGGGCAGGCAGGGGATGTCTGCTAAGCGGCAGAGGACGGAGTATGAAGATATTGCAGGTCAATTGCGTGTATGGGGTGGGGAGCACAGGCAAGCTTGTCTCCGACATTCACGCAGAGCTCATCAGGCAGGGCATGGAATCGGTGGTCTGCTATGGGCGCGGGAAGAAAATACAGGAGCCGGGTCTATATAAGACCTGCGGTGAGCTCTATTCCAGGGTGAACCAGGTGCTGGCCAGGGCCAGAGGGCAGCTGTACGGCGGGTGCCGGATTTCCACCCGACGTCTGATCTCTGTCATTGAGAAGGAAAAGCCGGACGTGGTGCACCTGCAGTGCATCAATGGTTTCTTCGTGAACATTGCCAGGCTGCTGGAATGGCTGAAGGAAAACCATGTGAAGACTGTGCTGACGCTGCACGCGGAATTCATGTTCACGGCTAACTGCGGCCATGCCAGAGAGTGCGAGCGCTGGAAAAGCGGCTGCGGGAAATGCCCCCAGTTGAGGACTGACATCCGCGCCTTCGGCCTGGACGGCACCCACGCCTCCTGGAAAAAGATGGACAGGGCCTTCCGGGGCTTTGCGGAGAACCTGAGAGTGGTGTCCGTCTCCCCCTGGCTGATGGGACGGGCCAGACAATCCCCTTTCCTGGCGGACAAAAGGCACTGCGTGGTGATGAACGGCCTGGACGTGAATGTGTTCCGGCCCAGGGAGGCAGAAGAGCTGAGGGCGCAGTACGGCCCGGGGACGAAAGTGGCGCTGTTCGTCACCACCTTTCTGACGGACAGCCCCGATGACCTGAAGGGCGGGCGATATGTGCTGGAGCTTGCCAGGAGGCTGGAGCAGAGCGATGTCCTTATCCTGGTGCTGGGGCATTTCGACGCGTCCCTTTCCCTGCCCTCCCGTATGAGGGCTCTGGGCAGAGTGGAGGACCAGGCGCTCCTGGCCAGATATTATTCCATGGCTGACGTGTCCATTTTGGCCAGCAAGCGGGAGACCTTTTCCATGGTGACGGCGGAAAGCCTTTGCTGCGGCACGCCCGTGGTGGGATTTGAGGCGGGAGGGCCGGAATCCATCGCGCTGCCGGAATTCTCCCGGTTCGTGCCGGAGGGGGATGTGGAGGCCCTGCAGGAAGCATTGCTTCATATGCTGGACAGGCAGATTGACCGGGAGCGGCTGGCGAGAGAGGCTCAGGAACTCTATTCCGGCAGACGCATGACGGAAGAGTATATCCGGGTGTACAGAGAGCTGGCTGGAGGTATGCAGGAGCCGGGAGCGGAGTGAAGGTGTCTGAGAATATGGATTCGGAGAGCACAGGGAAGACAGGCGGAAGAATAAGTATGGAAGACAAGATAAGCGTCATCGTTCCGGTGTGGAACGCACATGAATATCTGAACAGATGCGTAGACAGCATTCTGGCCCAGACCTATAAGAATCTGGAAGTGCTGCTGGTAGACGATGGAAGCACGGACGACTCATTGGATATTTGCAGACGGTATGCCGAGTCCGACAGCCGCGTGCTGGTGTTCCACAAGGAGAACGGCGGCCAGGCCAGCGCCAGGAACTATGCCCTGGAGCGGGTCACAGGCGATTTTGTGGGGTTCGTGGACAATGACGACTGGATTTTCCCTACCATGTACGAGCGGCTTCACCGGCTGATGGTGGAGCACGACGCGGATGTAGGGCGCTGCGGCGATATGCTGGGGGAGATGGAAGACTCCCCGTCGGAGGCGGAGGCTTCCATCCTGGTGACGGAGGCCCGGGAGTATTTCGGCCTGCTGTACCAGGACATCTGGGGAGGCCATGTCACCGACAGGCTGTTTCGGCGGGAGCTGATAGGGGAGGCCAGGTTCCCCCACAGCAAGACCATAGAGGATATGCGGTTCATGCGCATCCTGCTGCCCGGCATCCGAAGGGAAGTGGCCACGGACGAGAAGCTTTTCTTCTATACCATCAGACAGGACAATACCTCGAAGGTGTACGCCCGGACATATGTCAATGCCTATGAGCGGGCGGAGGAGTTCCAGAGCAGGTATGAGGAGGCGCGGGAGCGGTACCCCCAGTACTGTCCCACATTGCTGTACAAGTCCTGCGTCTTCGCCTGCAGCGCCATGAAAGCATTGATTCGAAGAAAAGATAGGAAATCTCCGGAATACCGTAATATGCGGGATTTCCTGAGACGCCATAGAAAAGATATTCTGAAACTGGAAACACTGGATTGGAAATATAAGCTGTTTATAGCAGTGATGGGGTAGTCATGGACAGGTCATTGAAACAAATCAGAATCGGCGCGGTCATTTCCTATGCGGCGCTGGCGGTGAACATAGCGGCTACCATCATCTACATGCCCTGGATGGTGTCTGTCATCGGCAAGGCGAACTATGCCATGTACACGCTGGCCAATTCTTTCGTGAATATCTTCGTGATGGATTTCGGCCTGAGCTCTTCCGTGTCGAAGTTCATCGCCCAGTACAGGGCGGAGGGGGACGCGCGGAAGGAGAACGAGTTCATGGCGACGGTGTCCAAGGTGTACCTGATTCTGGACTGCGCCATAGCGGCCGTCCTCCTGGTCCTGTTCTTTTTCATTGAGAGGATATATACCGGGCTGACGGCGGAGGAGATACAGACTTTTCGTTCCCTGTACCTGATTGTGGCTTCCTACGCGGTGGTCTCCTTTCCTTTCATGCCCCTGTCAGGCGTCATGTATGCTTATGAGAAACTGATCGAGACCAAGCTGTGCGAGCTGTTCCAGAAACTGTTCTCCATTGTGCTGGTGGTGGCGGCCCTGCTGTATCGGGCGGACGTGAAATTCGTGGTGCTGGCCAATGTGGTGTCCGCGCTGCTTACGCTGGCGGCAAAGTATGTGATCGTGAAGGGAGGCACGGGCATCCGCGTCCGGCTTTCCCTGGCGAACATGGCCATGTTCCGGGAGGTGGTGGGCTTCACGGTGTGGATTGCGGTGCAGGCTCTGGCCCAGCGCTGCATTTTCAACCTGGCTCCAAGCATCCTGGGCATCGTGGCCACCAGCGAGGACATCGCCGTGTTTTCGCCGGCCACCAGCATCGAAGGCTATTTCGCCTCAGTGGCTTCGGCCATCAACGGATTCTTCATCATGCGGATCACGAAGTACATCGTCTCCGATGAAAAGGAGCAGCTGTACCAATTGCTCCTGAAGGTGGGCAGGTTCCAGGTATTGCTGCTGGGCATGGTATATGTGGTCTTCCTGTGCGTGGGGGGCAACTTCATGCGTGCGTGGATGGGGGAGGACTTCTGGGTGGCCTGGCCCTGCGCGGCTCTGGTGATGCTGCCGGATCTGCTGATTTTCTCCGAGCAGGTGGCCAACACGGCCGCCATCGCCAACAGTCTGGTGAAATACCAGGCTCTGGGCTATGTGCTCATGGCGGCGGTCTGCGTGCTGCTGTCATTCCCTTTAAGCAGCGCTTTCGGGGCGGTGGGGGCGTCGGCTGCCATCGCCGTGGCGTATCTGGTGCTGTTCGTCTACAATAATGTGCTGTACACCAGGAAGATGAAGCTCAACATGGGCCGATTCCTGAAGGAGTGCTACGGCAGCCTGATTCTGCCCATCCTGGCGGTGGGGATTGCGGGATTCTTCCTGTGCAACTATCTGGCATTGCCGGGGGGCTGGATCGGCGTCATCATAAAGGCGGCCATTGTAACGGCGCTCTATGCGCTGACGGTATTCTGGGCATTGACGGGTCAGGAGAAGGCGATGATCAGGGGGCTGTTCGGGCGGAAGCGGTAGCGGGCGCGATTCGGCGGGATACAGGAATCAATCCGCGGCATTGGGGAAAAATGTAAGATAGGCCCGGAATCCTGGCGGGTGTGGAGACGGAATATGAAGAAAGTGTTTTATGTCGGTTTTTATGACGGGGACTTGTGCTCGCCCAGGCGGAAGAGCGAGAGCAATATCGCCGGCACGGTGTATATGAGAGGGCTCATCGATTCCCTGAAAAGGACAGGGTATCATGTGACGGTGGTATCCCTAAGCCGCGCTGCCGGGGGCGGAATCTACCGCAGGGAGCACATCGTCGCGGATGACAGGGAGGAGCAGTTTTTTCTGCCCTATGCCGCGGTCAGGCTGGGCGCAAGGACAGCGGGCGGCAGAACGGTGTTCCGGGCGCTGAAGAAGTTTATCAGGGACAAGGTGGGGGCGGAGGATATCGTCATCTCCTATCATTCGCTGGCATACGGGGACCTGCTGACAAAGCTTCACAGAAGGATTGGCTTTACCTGGATTCCAGAGATAAATGAGATATACTGTCTGTCCATACAGGACAGACTGGATGCTTCCCTCCTGGAACAGGAGCTGAAACTGTTCGAAGAGGGGGATGGCTACCTGTTTGCCAGCGACGCCCTGGCGGAACGGTATTCACGGGGCAGGCCGTTTGCGGTGCTGTATGGGAATTACAGGATTGTGTCAAAGGGAAAGGAAGCGCCCAAAGGGAACGTGAATATCGCATATACCGGAATCATCAATGAAGACAGGGGCGTCTACCGAATCATCGCGGCTATGGACATGCTGCCCGCCGAGTACAATCTGTTTATCCTGGGATTCGGCTCTTCGGAACAATTGCAAAAGCTGAAAGGCTGCCTGGAAGACGCCAACCAAAAGCTGGGCAGGGAAAGGGTCTTCTACTGCGGCACAAGAACCGGAAAGGCATATTCGGAGTTCCTAAAAGACAAACATATCGGCGTGAATCTGATCAGCCAGCAGCAGGGGATTGCCGACAATGCCTTTCCGGGGAAGATTCTTTCCTATATGGGGCATTCGCTGTACGTGCTTTCCAGTGCCTGCGACAGCATTGTCAGCAGCAGGCTGGGGAAAGGCATCTATTTCTGCGAGAATACGCCGGAGAGCATAGCGGAGACGATAAAGCGCATACCGGTATATGAAAAATGCGACTATACCAATCTGCTGGGCGGTCTGCAGCAAGAGTTTGAGGGAGAGCTTAAGGAAATGCTTTCCGCGTTTTGAGGGGGCAAGGTCATGAAGTTATGTTTTTGGTATCAATGGAGCCGGGTGGTGGAGAAATGGCTTCTGTTCTACAGGCGGAAGTGCTTTGAGGGATATCTGGGCGGAGGGAAGACGGAAGGGCTGTCAATCATCGGAAAGATATACCTACGGAACAGGAATGTCCACATAGGGAAGAACGTGACGCTCTATCCCGGGGTCATGCTGCACGGCGAAGGAGACATTTACATTGGGGACAATACCTTCCTGTGCAATAACACAGTCGTCTATTCCGAGAAGGGCCATACAGTCCGTATCGGGGCCGACTGCATGATCGCTCCCATGTGCTACGTCACGAACACGGATCACGATACCAGGCTGTCTCCGGAGGGCGAGCCCATGAACAGGCTGGGGGTGTTGTGCGAGGATACCTGGATAGAGGACGATGTATGGCTGGCGGCTTATGCCACCGTGCTGAAGGGGAGCCATATCCGGAAGGGAGCCGTAGTGGGGGCCAAGGCGCTGGTAAAGGGGGAAGTGGAGGAAGGCGGCATCGCAGTCGGAATCCCCGCCAGGACGACGCGGCATAGAAAACAGACAAAAGAATAGGCAGCTGGCGGGGCTGTTTGGAAGAAAGGGATATTGCCTGGGGATTGGATTGGTGCTATAATGAAGACGCTCACTGCGGCGTAGAATAAGATATCGTAATAGGAGAAGATCTGTAAGCGCATGGGAGTATATATCGCGAGTTATGTGGCAATCACTGTGATGTTTCTGCTGTTGACAAACTACACCTTCCGGGTGCGGGGGCCGGCATGCGGGGACGGACGGGAGGATAAGGGGCCGGGAAGGCAGGAAAGGCTGTTCGTGGCATGTTCCTGTGCTCTGCTTATTCTTTTGGTGGGGTTCCGGGCGGAGTATCAGGGGATAGACCTGCACAACGCTCTGGGGACGGGATATTTCTATGTGTACGATATCATATGCGAAGATTCCGTGGCAGACATATTCCGCTACTTCAGTGTCAAGAGATACGCTAACTTCGAGATAGGGTTCGTCCTGTTCAATAAGTTCCTCAGCGTGCTGAGCGACAGGCATCAGACGCTGCTATTGGGCTGCAGCCTGGTCTCGATTGCGCCGGTGGGATATTTTATCAGTAGGAATTCGAAGAATGCGCTGCTCTCCATGCTGCTGTATCTCTCCCTGCCCTTTTTTACATCGGCATATTTTTCCGCGATCCGCCAGGGGATTGCCATCGGCATCGCGGTGTTCTCCTACGAACTGGTCAGGCGCAGAAAGCTGTTGCCCTTTTTGGCTGCCATATTGGTTGCGGTGACTTTCCACAAATCCGCTTTGGTGTGCCTGGCGGCGTATCCGGCATATCATCTGCGCATCAGCAAGAAGGACTCCATTGTGATGGGGGTGGGCGTGCTGGCTGTGATATATGTGATGAGGATGCCCCTGTTCCTGGTACTTTCTAAGCTGCTGCGGGACTCGTCTTTGGTGGACAATAACGGTGCAATCAATTATTTCCTGTTCCTCACGGCGGTATATACCCTGTGCGCCGCGTTCTGCAATGAGGACGACAGAGAGATGTGCGGCCTGCGCAACCTGTTCTGGCTGGGCTGTGCCAGTCAGTCGTTCGCAGGGCTGTTCTCCACGGCGGGCCGGATCACCTGGTATTTCCTACCGGCGCTGCTGGTGCTGATTCCCAATCTGCTGCGCGACGCCAGGGTGAAGGAGAAGCAGCTTCCGGTGCTGCTTACCTGGGGGATTGGGGGGCTGGCGGTTTTGGTGGGGTTATACTATTTCAGATATGACGCGATTTCCGCGGCTTACCCGTATGTGCCTTTCTGGAGGCAATGGTAGAGCGGGGGTCGGGAGGAGGGCAAGAGATATGGAGGCGCCTGTCTTATTGATTTTTTTCAACAGACCGAAAGTGCTGGAGGAATCCTTCGGATGGATCCGCAGGGTGAAGCCAGCCCGGCTGTTCCTGGCCCAGGACGGGCCCAGGGAGAGCTGTCCTGAGGATATGGGCAAAATCCTGGCCTGTAGGCGCGTGGTGGAGGACATTGACTGGGAATGTGAAGTCCATAAGAATTATTCCGAGAAGAATCTGTCCTGCGACGAGAGAGAGTTCACGGCCATATCCTGGTGTTTTGAGTTCGTGGACAGGCTGATTGTCCTGGAGGACGACTGCAGGCCTTCAGATTCTTTTTACCCTTTCTGCGGGGAGCTGTTGGAGCGATACCGGGAGAACCAAAGGATTCAGCTCATATCTGGGTTCAACAGGTGCAATATCTATGACGGTTATCCGTATGATTATGTATTCTCCACCGCATCTGCCGGCATAGGCTGGGCCACCTGGCGCAGGGTGTGGGAGGAAGTGCAGAAGCTCCAGGAGAGGAAGGAATGGGACTCGGGGTTCCTGGATTTGTACGGGAAAATCATCGATTCCAATTCCATGAAGATTCTGCGGGGGACAGTGGGGCAGATTCCGGAGAGGAAGCGCCTGGATGTGCAGGAGGGAAAGGTGCACGCCTGGGAGTTCTGGGTGGGCCTGGACATGCTGCTGCAGGACAGGCTGTCCGTCACGCCGGCCAGGAACATGGTAAAGTACCTGGGGGTCGCTGAGGGTGCCACCCATTCCGCCAACTGTCCGGAACTGATGATTGGAAGGGTACGGCGGGTCCTGCTGCAATCGGCGTATGAGACGGAGGGCCCCTTAAAGCATCCGCCGCTTATAGTGCGGGACAGAGTCTTCGAGCAGAGGGACTACGAGGCGTTCTGGAGGGAGCGGCCGTTTTTGGAGCGGATGGAGAGCCTGCTGCTGAAGCTGCGGTACAAGAGAGGAGAACTGGTGCGGCAGTCATTGGGGAGATGGTTCCGGAAAGGGAAAAGAGGATGAACGCAATCGTGCAATGCCTGAAAAGGAGCCGGTTCGTCTACTGGGCGTACAATCTGAGGAATGGCTTCTGGAAACATGGCCTGCAGGTGGAAATGAAGGGGAAGGATGTACTGATAAACGGCATCAGAGTCAGGCAGAGCGGGAAAGACAATCTGCTGTGCATCGAGGCCGGGGCCCGCATCTGCCAGTGCACCTTCCAGATATCCGGCGACCACAACAGAATCTACATCGGGGCGGGCGCTTCCCTGCGGGGAACCCATTTTCATATGGAAGACGACGGCAACGAGATTCACATCGGAGCCGGTACTACCACCACGGATCAGGTGCACATCTCCGCCATAGAGGGGACGAAAGTGTGCATCGGGGAGGACTGCATGATTTCCGCTGAAATCTATATGTCCACCGGGGACGGGCACACCGTCTGTGACCGCTGCGGGAACAGGACCAACCCCTCCCGGGACATCGTTTTGGGGGATCATGTGTGGATAGGGACGAAGACGGTAATCGGCAAGAACTTTCGCATAGGAAGCCATTCCATCTTGGCAGCCGGGAGCGTCTGCGTGGCTTCCGGGGAAGCAGAAGACAATGTGGTGATGGGCGGGAACCCGGCGAAGGTAGTGAAGCGGGACGTGGACTGGCTGAGGGAACGGATTCCCACGGAGGAAAGGCATGAAGGCTGACAGGGGGAAGGGGAAAATCTTTGCGGACAGGCGGCTTGCGGCGGTTTTAAGCGTCTGGATTGCCTTTTTGGCCCTGAGCCTGATTTATTATATCAGATCCATGGTGCCGTCCCATATTTTCTATCATGCCAACAATCCCTATACCATGGATTCCGTGTGGGACGGGGAGGGGAACGACTGGCATAATGACGTACTGCTGCACACGCTGTTTTCCCGGTGCAAAGTGTACATTCATCCGGATTCCTGGTATTTTGACTACGTGAGCGCTTTTGCGGAAGACCTGGCGGCGGATGACAGGATTGGCGTCATGGTGGAACTGGAGCCTGCCTGGGAGGATTCCTGGCTGTGCCTGAATCATATGATAGCGGTGCAGAATGAGACGCTGTTTGATCGGGATGTAATCGATGCGATTGCCGCTAAGGCACCGGATGGGGCGGCGCTGCTCTATGTCCATGAGGAGAGCATTGGGGCATGGCGTGAAGGAATTGTCGTCCAGCAGGATGAGGCAGGCAATCTGTACCTGAGAGGATATGACAGTGAAGAATACAGATAAAAAATACCTGATTGGCGCGCTGGCAGGTCTGACGGCATCTCTTCTGGCTGTCTGCTGGCATGCGAAAGCCGGACAGGGGATGACGGAAGCCACGGCGCTGCACTGGGCAGTCCAGGAGATGACGGCCTCCTACAGACTGCGCCAGATTGTTGCCACGATGGCCATGTACGCGGTCGGTTACCTGGCGGTATATCCTTTCTGCGGCCAGATAGGGGGAAGCTGGGCAGGCCTGCTTGCGATGACGGTGGGGAATGCTCTGTGGGGCGTGGTCAGCGCGCTGCTGCTATTTGTGAACATTCCTTACAATCGGGTTACCATGTCCGCCCTGACGATTCTTCTGTTGGCGGGCTTAGGGCTGAGATTCCGGGAGAGCTATCGGGAGATGGGGTGGTGCAGGATGTGCGTCTGGCTGACGGCGGCGCTGTCTGTGACGGTCATGGCGTCCTCCGGCATGTTCGCAAGGTTTTTCAGTAGCGATTCATATTATTTCGTGATGCAGTACGGAGAATTGATTGCGAAGGAAGGGCGGCTTTCTTCGGACATTGCAGGGATATATATGACCTGGACGGGCATCACCCCGGCGCTGATTAGCTCCTTTGCCGCCATGTGGGGGTTCGAGAACATATATGCCATCCATTATCTGCTGGTGTTCAGCATGTATGGCTTTATCGCGCTGCTGGCATACCGGAGCGCTTCGGCGCATTGGGGCAAAAGGGTCTCGTTTTTAATCGCGTCGGCGTCTTTGGCTACGGTGATGCTGATTCCGGGAGTGACATATCTGTCGTTTTGGATTATCAACAATACGTATTTCATGATATACATTCTGCCGCTGGTGATGCTTCCCGTAGTGGCCGGGGGAAAGCCGGACGGGAAAGTGATATGTATCCTGTCGCTTCTGTTCGTGTGGCTGACGCTGTGCAGGCCGGAGACGGCTCTGGTGATGTGCTTCTTCATAATATGCGTCAGTTCCCTGGGGCTGTCCCGGAGGCAGGCGGCAGCGCTGTATGTGCCCATGTGCATCGGTCAGATGCTGTTTTTCGGAAAGCTTTTGTATGAATACGCCATAGGGGCCAGGCAGGCTGACAGTAAGATGCTGACGGTCCAGACGGCGGCAGTGCTTGTGCTGGCGCTGGCGCTGACAGGGGTCTATGTGGGGATATACAGGCTTGGGTGGGTATGTTATATCCGGAAGCATCTGCGGGAGTTCGTCCTTGGGGGGCTGCTTTTGGCCTGCCTGGGGCTGGGGCTGCTGGATTTGGACAAGCTGTGGAACAATCTGGCGGTAGTTCTGCGCAACTCTGTGGACTGGTACTGGAATTATGTCATGATCGTGGCTCTGGCCATGGAGATATTGAAGTCGCTGTGCAAATGCAGGAACAGATATTACGATCTGATCATAGGCGGGTTTGTGCTGTGCAATTTCGCAGTATGCATGGGCAGGCCCCACGGCCTCAGGCTGGGAATCGGGGACAGCTACAATAGGATCTGCATGAGCGTCCTTCCCCTGTACGTGGTGTCTACAGTGCTGACATTCCTGGAGCATTTCGGCAGGGAAAATGGGGGCCTCGGGGCACGGAAGGAGAGCGGGCATGGCGCCTTAGAGGAAGCCAGGAAGGAGGAAGGGTGATGACAAATAAAAAGAAGCTGCTCCTGTTCGGGGCCATATGGCTGAGCCTGCAGTTCATATTGGTGTTCTGCAAATGGCCCATCGTCTTCATATCAGACGAGATATTATACAAGAGGATTTCGTACAGCCTTTTCCAGTGGAAGCCGGCGTTGTCGTGGCATTATCCGATTCTCTATCCGGCGCTGATCTCCCTGGGCTTTTTCTTCCGGAGCCATTTTTATGAAGCTATGCTTGTGGTCAATATATTGAGCAAAGGAATCGGGCTGTTTCTGATATGGAAGTTGCTGCGGAAGGAGACTGATGAGGACAGGGCGCTCCGCATGCTGGTTCTGATTGGTTTTTCGCCGATTTATTTCCTGTATTCCAGGGTGCTGATGGCCGAGAACCTTGCCTGCCCTCTGCTGATCATCAATGTGCTGTACCATGAGCATTACAGGAAGAAGATGGCGGAGGGGGCAGGGTGGCGGCGTCTGGCCTATACCCTGGGCGCGGCGCTTTTGTCCCTGTCCCTGTTTTGGACGAAATATCTGCTGGTGGTGACTCTGCCGGTGCTGTGTCTGTTCTGGTGCGCGCCGCTTCTGACGGGCGGGGAAGGGGCTTGGGCGAAGCTGTTCTCTTTTGTGAAAGAGGGGGCTGTCTATACGTCTGCGGTAGTGTTCTGTCTCCTCGCGTACGCAGGGATCTATGCTTTGCGGACAGACCAGCCGTTTACATTGGATCTGCTGACCGGGACTATGGGGTTTGGGGCGGCGTCCGGCCCCGCCAACAATGGGTACGCCATGTCGGCGGGATGGATATGGATCATGAGCTATGTGCTGTATGCCCTGTTGGGAGCCGTCTTTGCCGTGGTGGGCATGATTGCGGACACGAAAGCGGTTCTGCTGAAGGAGAACCGCGCAATTGTGGCTTTGAGCGGGACGCTGATATTGGTGCTCCTCTATGTATCGGCCAGGCATTCCACCCATGTGGACTACAATGAAGGCTGGAGGATGATAAGCCTGTGCGGCAGATATGTGGCGTACACCACGCCGCTGCTGTCGATTTGCTGGATGCGCACAAGCAATCCCGCAGACAGGGAACAGGCGGGAGCCGTCAGGCGGATTGGGGCCGGGGCAGCAGGCATAGCGATTGTCTGGGTGGCCTATGAGCTGCTGTACGTGTTTTCGCCGGGGGTGGAGCAGTCCGCCAGCTGGCTCACGGGAATCAGGGCGGCGGACAACGCGGGCTTTACGAATATGGGACATAGCTTTTGCGTGATTTACTGTATCGGCATCTGCGCTGTCCTTCTGCTGAACCGGTGGATTGGGATTGTTCTCATCAGCCTGCTGATGACGGTCAATAGTTTCTGGGCAGTGCTGACCTGCGAGAAGTATCATTCCAAGGATTACGAATATTCGTATATGATGAAGGGTTTTCTGGAGGGGCATCCGTATGACCGGCTGGATATCCTGTGTGTGGACAGCGGGGATTTCAGTTTTATCGAAGGGTATCTGCGCTTTTATGATACCGGAGGCCGGTTCGACAGCATCGTCGTCCGCCCTGTAGGGGATTTGCAGCAGCCGCTGTACTTTGATGATGACAACAATCGCTATCTCGTTGCCGTGAGCATGGACTCCCTGGGCCTGGACACCTACAGGAGCAATCAGGATTATTTTGAGGGCCGGGAAGATTGGCGGAATGTGTTCCTGAGATGGGACAGCAGCAGCTTCCTGACGAGCGAAAGGGAATGGGAAGTGTCCTATTCGGAAGAGGGCCGGATGCAAATATCCTGTCAGGGAGATGAGAAGATTGTGTTCGTATGCGGGAACTATATTCTGCCGGCGAAGCGCGACCGGGAAGAAGGCCTGGCCACCGTGACGGTAGACGGGGGGACATTGGAAGAGGACACAATATATGTTTACGATATCGGGAACCTGACGGTAAGCGAAATCAATGTTTCAACGTTACAAAAGTGACGGCTTGACGGCAGAAAGGAAATCGAAATGAAGCTGATAATTCAGATTCCGTGTTATAATGAGGCGGAGACATTGGCAATCGCGCTGAACGACTTGCCGAAACATATCGAAGGGATAGATACCATAGAATATCTGATCATCAACGACGGCAGCAAGGATGACACAGTGCGGGTGGCCAGGGAATGGGGCGTGCACTATGTGGTCAACTTCCGGCAGAACAGAGGGCTCGCCTATGGCTTCATGGCGGGGATAGACGCCTGCCTGCGAAACGGCGCCGACATCATCGTCAATACGGACGCAGATAATCAGTATAAAGGCAGCGACATCGAAAAGCTTGTGCGGCCAATCCTGGAAGGGGACAGCGATATCGTGATCGGGGAGCGTCCCATAGATCAGACGGAGCATTTCTCCCTCTTGAAAAAGAAGCTGCAGCATCTGGGCAGCTGGACTGTGCAGGTGGCATCGAAGACCTCCATACCGGACGCCCCCAGCGGGTTCCGTGCCTACAGCAGGGACGCTGCCATGCGGCTGAATGTGTTCAATGAATATACCTACACTTTGGAGACCATCGTGCAGGCGGGTAGGGAGAAGATGGCCATGACCTCGGTCCCCATAGGGACCAACGGGGAGCTGCGCCCTTCCAGGCTGTTCCACAGCATGTTCGGGTATGTCAAACGGTCCTCAGTGACGATTATCCGCGCGTTCATGATGTATAAACCGTTAAGATTCTTCGCGATTATCGGGCTGATTCCGTTTATCGCAGGCATCCTTCTGGGAATGCGGTATCTGGTATATATCTTCATCGGGCAGGCAGGGGGGCATGTCCAATCGCTTATCCTGGCGAGCATCCTCATCCTGATGGGATTCATGACAATCATCATCGGCCTGCAGGCGGATATCATCGCGGCTAACCGCAAGATTCTGCAGGATATACAGTACCGGATCCGGAAGATGGAGTATGATGCCAGGCGAGAAGGATTGGGGGATGACAGCGAGGCCCGGGGCGGCGCAGGCCGCGGGGACGGGAAAGAAGAGAGGGACACTTGAAAAAGAAGCAGGAGCTCATAAGCTATATTTTCTGGGGGGTTTTAAGCTCCGCCCTGAATGTTGGGCTGTTCCAGGGCCTTGTCATGGCCGGGGTGGACTACCGGATTTCCAACATGGTGACGCTGGTCGTCGTGAAGATATTCTGCTATGTCACGAATAAGTGGTTCGTGTTCAAGACACCATATGAGGGGCTGATGCCATTTCTGAAGGAGTTGGTTTCCTTTCTGATAGCCAGAGGCTTTACTTTCCTGTTGGACCTGGTAGGGCTCATGCTGCTGGTGGAAGTGATGAAAGCGGACAAATTCATTGGGAAATGTATCATGACCGCGGTGGTGGTCATAGCCAACTATGTCCTGAGCAAAAAATTTGTCTTTCGCAAGAGGAAGGATTCCCAGGGCGGGCAGAAGACAGAGGAGACCGCGGCAGGACATTCCCCTGGGTCGGAGCGCAAAACGGAGAAGGAACATAAATAGAATGGACGGGAACTGGAAATATTATAATCATGCGATCGTGACGGCCACAGCGCCCCATGCCGAGCCGGATACGTCGTGGATGAAGAACCGGAAGAAATGGAAGGAATATTCGGAGGGGTCTTATGCGCTGTTCGCCAGATGGTCCACGGATTTCGACTGCGATGAGCCGACGCAGTGGTGGTGCCTGATAAAGGATACCCCCTTCGACCTTATGTCCTTAAAGTCCAAGCAGCGCAGCATGGTGTCCAAAGGCCTGAAGCTGGTGGATGTCAGGGTGATCGTTCCGGCGGACTATGCGGAATCCATGGCGGATATCCTGATAAAAGCCTGGAAGTCCTACGACGCTTCTTACAGAGAGGGAAACGACAGGGCGCGGCTTACCGGGGAATTCTCGGAGCTTTCGAAAGACCGGCTGGGGAACGCGGAATATCTGGGGGCCTTTCTGAAGGAGACAGGGCAGATGATAGGATACGCCATCTATCATCTGTATGAAGACTGGGTGGAGTATTCCGTGGTAAAGACGGATCCAGAATACCTCAATACCCAGGTCAACGCCGCTTTGGTATATTACGGACTGGAGCGCTATATGGGCATTGAGGGAGTCCGGTACGTCATCGACGGCTGGAGGTCTTTGGTGCATGAGACCAATTATCAGGACTATCTGGAGAAATATTTCGGCTTCCGGAAGGCGTACTGCAGGCTTCATATCAGATATCGCTGGTGGGTGAAAGCCGTGGTGTGCGTATTGTACCCCTTCCGCGGCCAGGTCAGGAAGATGTCAGGGAACAGGCTGATGTACCATCTATGGTGCACGCTGCATCAGGAGGAGATTCATCGGTCATTCCGGAACAGGTAGAAAATATCGAAAATGCCGGAAGCCTGTTTTCAGCTGTTGGCAATTAAATGGGAATCTGCTATAATAGCGGAAGAGGTAGGGGACAACCATGACGGAGGGAACATATGTTCAAGGATAAGACATTATTGATAACAGGAGGAACCGGGTCTTTTGGCAATGCGGTGCTGAATCGTTTTCTGGCCACGGACGTGGGAGAGATTCGGATTTTTTCCCGGGACGAGCTCAAGCAGGATGACATGCGCCATCTCTATCAGCGGCAGTACCCGGAATACAGCAATAAACTGAAATTCTACATCGGAGACGTGCGGGATTCCCAAAGCATCGCCAAGGCCATGTACGGGGTGGACTATATTTTCCATGCGGCGGCCCTGAAGCAGGTGCCTTCCTGCGAGTTCTTCCCCATCGAGGCGGTGAAGACCAATGTGCTGGGCACGGAGAACGTGCTCCAGTGCGCCATTGACGCGGGGGTGAAGAAGGTGATATGCCTCTCCACCGACAAGGCGGCTTACCCGGTGAACGCCATGGGGACTTCCAAGGCCATGATGGAGAAAGTAATCGTGGCCAAGACCCGCACTGTGCCCCCCGAGAAGACGACCATATGCTGCACCAGATACGGCAACGTGCTCTGCTCCAGAGGCTCGGTGATTCCGCTGTTCATCAGTCAGATTAAAGAGGGCAAGCCATTGACGGTGACGGAACCCGCCATGACCCGGTTCGTGATGAGTCTGGAGGAAGCGGTGGAATTGGTGCTCTATGCCTTCGAGAACGCGGAGAGCGGAGACATCATGGTGCAGAAAGCGCCGGCCTGCACCATGGACACGCTGGTCCAGGCGGTGAAGGAACTGTTCCGCGCGGAAAACGAGGTCAAGATCATCGGCATCCGCCACGGCGAGAAGATGTATGAGACCCTTTTGACCAATGAGGAGTGCGCCCACGCCATCGACATGGGGAATTTCTATCGGGTCCCGGCGGACAAGAGGGACCTGAATTACGATAAATATTTCACGGACGGCAATCTGGGCCGGACGGAACTTACGGAATTCAATTCCAACAATACGCAGCTCATGGATGTGGAACAGGTAAAGGAGAAACTGCTGACGCTTGCCTATATCCGGGATGAAATTGCGAAGTGGGAGAATCGGTCATGAAAGTATTGGTCACCGGAGCAGGCGGCTTTCTGGGACAGAATCTCATAGCGGAACTGGAAAGGCGGGAGGACATCACTATCCTGCCTTTTGAGCACGATACGCCCATGGGGCTTCTGGATGCCTATTGCGCGGACTGCGGCTTTGTATACAATCTGGCGGGGGTGAACCGCCCGGAGCATGTGGAGGAGTTCATGGAGGGGAATTTCGGTTTTGCCACTCAGCTGACCCAGGCGCTGGAGAGGCATGGCAACCGTTGCCCTGTCATGAACGCCTCCTCCGTCCAGGCGGCGCTGGACAATCCATACGGTAGGAGCAAAAAGGCCGGGGAGGACATGCTGGCCGACTACGGGAAAAGGACAGGGGCACCGGTGTACAACTATCGCTTCCCCAATGTGTTCGGGAAATGGTGCAGGCCCAACTACAACAGCGCGGTGGCCACATTCTGCCACAATATCGCCCGCGGCCTTCCCATTCGGGTAAACGACAGGGCCGCGCTTCTGCATCTGGTCTATATCGATGACCTGGTGCAGGAACTGCTCCAGGCCCTGGAGGGACATCCCCATAGGGACGCGGAGGGGTATTGCTTCGTACCCGTGATACATGAGGCTACCCTGGGGGAAATCGTGGACATGCTCTACAGCTTCCGGGACAGCAGGCAGAACCTGATGATTCCCGAAGTGCCGGAGGGGTCTTTGGGCAAGAAGCTTTACAGTACCTATCTGAGCTATCTTCCGAAGGACCGGTTCGCCTATCCCCTCCTGGTGCATGAGGACGAGAGAGGGAGCTTTACGGAAATCCTCAAGAGCGTCGAGAGGGGACAGGTGTCCGTGAACATCACCAAGCCGGGAATCCGGAAAGGGGAGCACTGGCATCATACCAAGAATGAGAAATTCGTGGTGGTCAGCGGCCGGGCCCTGATTCGGTTCCGCAGGCACGGCAGCGATGAGATTATCGAGTACCATGTGAGCGGGGAGAGACCGGAGGTGGTCGATATACCGACCGGATATGTGCATTCCATCGAGAACGAGGGGGAGGCGGATTTGGTGACGCTGATCTGGTGCAACGAATGCTTCAACTCTGACAGACCGGACACCATGCCGGAAAAAGTGGGAAAAGCAGAAAATGTGGAATAGGGAGGGGAAGGGCAGTGGGCAAGCTTAAACTGATGACAATCATAGGCACCCGGCCTGAAATCATCAGGCTGTCGGAAGTCATCAAAAAATGTGACAGGTATTTCCGGCAGGTATTGGTTCATACCGGACAGAATTACGACTATGCGCTGAACCAGATTTTTTTTGAGGACCTGGGACTGCGGCAGCCGGATTATTATCTGGATGCGGTAGGCGAAGACCTGGGGGAGACCATCGGCAATATCATCGCGAAAAGCTACCGTCTGATGAGGGAGACGAAGCCGGACGCTTTTCTGGTACTGGGGGACACCAATTCCGCCCTGGCGGCGATTTCAGCCAAGCGCTTGAAGATTCCTATCTTCCACATGGAGGCAGGCAACCGCTGTTTCGACGAGAACCTGCCTGAGGAGACCAACCGGCGCATCGTGGATCACATAGCCGACGTGAACCTGTGCTACAGCGAGCACGCCAGGCGGTACCTGAACGCGGAAGGGACGGCAAAGGAGCGCACCTATGTGACGGGATCGCCCATGGCGGAAGTCCTGTCCGCCAATCTGGAGAAAATCAAGGCCAGCAAAGTGTTGGAGACGCTGGGATTGGAAGCGGGAGGGTACATCCTGCTGTCGGCCCACAGGGAAGAAAACATAGACGACGAGAAGAGCTTCTTCTCCCTGATGGAGGCGGTGAACCGGATGGCTGAGACCTATCAGATGCCCATCATCTACAGCACCCATCCCAGGAGCCGCAAAAGGATAGAGGAGAGAGGGTTCCGCTTCCACCAGCTGGTGCGGAGCCTGCAGCCCTTTGGCTTTTCGGATTACAACCATCTGCAGATGAACGCTTTCTGCGTGGTGTCGGACAGCGGGACGCTGCCGGAGGAGGCCTCCTATTTCAATGTAAAGGGATATCCTTTCCCTGCGGTGTGCATCCGCACGTCCACGGAGCGGCCGGAAGCCATCGACCGGGGAAGCTTTTTGTTAGGAGGGATTACTGCCGGGCAGGTGCTGCAGGCGGTGGACATGGCAGTGAAGATGCAGGGAGAGGGAGACTTCGGTGCCCCGGTGGCCGATTACGCGGATGAGAATGTCAGCACGAAGGTAGTCAAAATCATACAGGGATACACGGGAATCGTCAATAAAGTGGTGTGGAGGAAGCCTGAATGAAACAAAGAGAAATCAGCCTGGTAGATTTGTTGGTGGAAATCCTTCTGCACTGGAGAGGGATTGTCGTGGCCATGGCTATAGGAGGCTTTCTGCTGGGGGCCTTCGGCTACACCCGCTCCGTGGAGAGCGCCCAGAACCAGACAGCGCTGGTGGAGGAGCTGCGGGAGGCCGCCAACGTGGCCAGGATGGATGTGGTCTTTTTGGTCACGTCCGATGATTTGGTGAAGACCTACAGCATAGAGAAAGTGTACGAGGACATGCTGGGCAGCGCGGAGCTGATAGAGCAGATGGCGAGGGAAACAGGCATATCCGCCGCCTCCCTGAGCGAAGTCTATTCCCTGGCAAGGGGGTTCAAGGAGACGCTGAACGGCAGCGACACCTTTAAGATATCCATTGTCCATGGGGACGAGGCGGTGTGTCGGAAGCTGGCGGAGATTGTCATCGATTATCTGGATCGGAAGCATGATGTGCTGGAGGGAAAGATGGGGGTACATGAGATCGCGGTTCTGGATCAGTGGGTGGGTCTGGTGGGCGACGCGGGAATCCGCGATCCCCAGAAGACGGCCCTGGACAACATTTTCAGTGCCAAGACCATGGCCGAGAAGCTTCGGGCAGGATTTTCCCTGGAGGAGCTGCAGTACTGCATCCTGATGGTCAATGAAGAGGAGACCCAGAGCTCTGAGGCCGTGGCGGCAATGGCCGATGTGGCTGACATCCCCGTGGCGGCCGCGCCGAAGGTCAGTCTGAAGTATGTGGTCCTGGGCATGCTCCTGGCGGCGGTGGCTTATGCCTTTGTGATTTTCCTGCGCTACATACTGGACAACAGGCTGCGCTCCACGGATAATCTGCAGGCATTGTACGAGATACCGCAGCTGGGCTGGATTCCGGAGGAAAGGGGGCGAAAGAAGCTGTTCGGTTTCGTGGACAGATGGTTCCTTGCCCTGCGCTACTGGAACCGGCGCAGGTTCACGCGGGAGGAGGCCCTGAACCTGGCGGTGGTGGCGGTGAAGATGGCTGCCGTGAAGAACGGTCTGGAGGAAATCTGCTTCATCGGCTGCGACATGAAGGCCAGGGCGCTGGAAACCTGCCAGCGGATAAGGGATTTGCTGGGCAGAGAGGACATCCGCGTGCAGATCCTCGACAACGTGCTTTACAATGCGGAGTCCATGGAAATGCTGGGGGATATGAAGGGCGTGGTGCTGCTGGAAAAAGCAGGCTCCGCGCTGTACACGGAGATTGCGCAGGAACTGGAGCTGATGAAGCGCCAGGAAATCATGGTGCTGGGCGGAATCATTGTGGATGCCTGAGAATGGCGTGTCCGGATTGGGGATTGGGGGGCTGATGCTATTGGGCGGCGAAGGCTGGGCGCTGGCCCGTGACAATCAGGGTCATCGGGCCGCCACCTTCTCCACCACCACAAGCAAAGCCAACAGCAGCCCCGCCGTGACGGTGGCCACCGCGAAAGGCACCAGAGTATTCAGGAAATCCTGCTGTTCATAGCGCTCCTCCGCGAACATGTCCAGTATCAGTTCCTCGTCCAGCCCATATTCCGACAAATGCGTTTCCGCATATTCCCGCTCGTTTGCCATCATCTGCACCACCCGGCCCAGGGGCAGCTGCACCTTTCCCGCCAGCCTGTACTTTACATAATAGGCATCGTCCAGATAGGACAGCACGTAGTTTCCGTCAGGCAGCTTGACCAGATAGTAACGGTTATAGACTTTATCCATGCCCAGGAAGGGATTCGTCGTATAGACGGAACGGTGTATGTGGATGGTCCGTCTTCTGGTCCGGCTGGTGTAGTTCTGCTCCGCGGTGTTCTTCAGCGAATAGAAATCCAGCGGGATGATGGAATCCGTCTCAAAGGTGATGTAGTCCAGCTCGTAGGCGATGTCCCTGTACTGCTCGATGTCCTCCAATACCGGTACCCCTTCCCCTGCCGGAAGCCCGGCCAGCTGGCCCCAGTTGTACTCCACGTTCTCCAGTTCCGCCGCGCCCAGCTTCTCCTGGAACAGGTCCATCACCAGGCTCACTGGAAATGTCCAGAACAGAAACATCCACAACAGAAATATAATGATGACCAATGCTGTAATGACATAATTTTCTAAAGACTTTTTACCATTTGATTCTTTCATTTTTCTTTCCCCCCTTGACTTTCCCAATTATTATAATATAACAAAAGGTGTGCGTCAATGGTGTCCGCGCTGTCTCTGACCCTGCATTTTCTGGAATCTTTTTTGGATAGGACTGATTTCAGTCCCATCATATTCCGCTTTATGAATAAAATAAAAAGTACATGGACCAAGAATGGTACATTACAGAGGTGCAGCCTTGAAACAAAAGATAAAACAAGACCGAGATGGAAACATCGGGAAGAATATTAGGGAAATCAGAATTGCCAGAGGGATAGGCCAGACGGAGCTGGTGCGCATGCTGGACTTGCAAGGGATTCCAATCACCAGAGAATGCCTTGTGAAAATCGAGCGCGGCATACAGCATGTGCAGGTACAGCAGCTGAAGGCGATAAAGGATGAGTTGAAGACCACCTATGATGAGCTGCTGAAATAAGAGGACAAAATGTCCATGAATATGCCGCATGTCCGAAAAAATATGGACGCGGCATATTTTTTCGACATTTATTTACCTTTTTCGTAAAATCTGTTGACAAAGCCACCCCAAATGATGCACAATGATTACGTAAGCGTAATCGGCAAACAAAGGAGGGAATTATGTTAATCAGATGGAGTCATGTCTCATCAGGAACCAAAAGGCGGAGCGTGCGCAGCACGATTGCCAGCAAGGATGCGGAGATTGCCGCATTGAAAGCGAACATGAGCGAATTGTACGCCAGGTACAATGCTCTGGGCAGGGAGAACAGACAGCTCAGCATACGCAATTCTGAACTGTCGGCGGCCTATAACGGGCTGAAAGAAATACTCCGCAACAGAGGCGTCGAGACGCCGTAAGCTCCAAAAGGCAGATTTTTTACTGCGGACTTTGCTCTGCTGGAAAAAGTTTGCTTTGACAAGACTATCGGAATGTAGTAACATGAAGATGTACGAAAAAGGAGGTGAATGGAGCGTGAAGGTTAATCACAAAATTACGGGAGCGGAGCGTGAAGTCATGGAAGTGCTGTGGAGGTATTCCGAGCCGGTACAGACGAAGGAGCTGCTGGAACAGATGAAGGAGAAGGGCAGGAACTGGAAGAGACAGACCCTGAACACTCTTCTGTTCCGTCTGGAGGAGAAAGGAATCGTCAACCGCAGACGCGCTTACGTGCAGGCAGCTCTGTCCGAAGAGGAACTGCTGCAGCTGCAGACCCAGGAGATCCTGGACGATTTCTATGGCGGAAAGTACGGGAACTTCTTCGCCGCGCTCACTGGACGCAAGACAATAGACAGTGAGAGTGAGGCTTTGTTGGACAGCTTGATGAATAAGCTGAAGAAACAGTAGTGAGCGCGGAGGGCCGAGGCGTTGGCTCAGGTCTTCCGTGCTGTCAGGCGAGATTGCGCGCTTGCCGACGAAAGCCGTGCAGGCATGGTTTCCGTTGGCCGAGGCGCGCGGTTTTGTAATGGCTATTCGCTGACAAAAAGCTGCTTGGAGGGGCGTTCCGGGACTGCTGGCTGCCCAGGGAACGTTTACAATGCTCTTCCAGGGGCTGATGGCCAGGCGGCCGCCCAGGAAACGTTTCATGGGCCAGCTGATTGTCAGGAATAGTGCCAACAGAGGATTGTGCTGCTTGGCCGGTTGGCGGCGGAGCTGCCGAAGGATTTGTGTGCTGCCTTCTGGGGCTGAATCCGTTGACGAAAGGCTCATGCCAGGCAGGCGCCGGGCTATGAGCGTCATGTGCCGATGGATGGCAGGACGTACAAAAGAGAAATGCATCGCGGATGTAGGATTTGTATCCGGTGGTGCGCAAGGCACAAAAGAGAAAACAAGAAACAAAAAAGTACAAAAGATGAAATGATTCAAGAAAGGCGGAAAAAACGTATGAAAACACAGAAGACAAGAAAGTTTGGAAAAGCAGTTGTAGCAGGCCTTGCGGCGTTCATGATGCTGGCCGAGCCCTTTACGGCATCAGCATGCCCTGCGGAGCACCATGCGGATGCGGTGGAATGCGCAGTGGAAGAGCATTGCGGCGTTGAGGGTGAGGTTCTCTATGAAGCCCAGTTCTTGGACGAGGATGGGAATGTCTATCCCGTGAGCGCAATCAGCCCGCATGTGTTCTGTATTAGCCATCGGAAGGTGGATGGGTATTTTCAGACGCATATAGATGATGGGAAGGGCGGCTGCACTGTTAAGTCATATAAAGGAGTAAAATGTGTTATTTGCGATACGATATGGGTAGGCGATTTGGTAGATATCTCTACATATGCGAAATGTCCTCATGATATATAAGCAGAGTTGGATATAGAATGGTTTTGGACAAACGGCTATAATAGAGAATTGCATTAGCATATATTGGCGGCTTCGGTATTAGTGGAGCCGCTAATCCAATTGAGATAACGTTAAGTGATGTACTAAAGAAGAGTAGAAAGGCTATTGCAAAAAATGAGTTATTTATTTCTGATGACATTGGGTGGAAGCGTTATGCTGGTTGGGTGCTTGGTCTGGGAGAGATTGTTTGAAAAATCCATGACACAACACATGGGATACGCTGCTTTCATAACAGTTTTGTTGACGTTTCTGGTACCTTGGGTATGGATTAAGGGAATATATCGTTTTGTTCTGTTTGCTTTTTGGGATGAAAGCGTGATTGGAGATGCCAAAGGACTGGTGAATATTGCAGACCTCAAAACCCAGGAAAGCGCATATAGAACAGAAGACTATCGGGTTTTGGTAATCTTTGCGGTAATATGGTTCATCGGAGCGTTTGCTATCATGATTGTCAAAACTTTCAGGTATATCCACATGAGGCGTGGACTATATGGGCTGTCCATCAAATGTGGAGACGAAAATCTGGATGAAACGGTAGAACGTTTGCGGAAAGAACTTCGGTGCAGGCGTAAGCCTAAGGTAGTATGGACTCGGGTAAACAATAAAACGTTTACGCTTGGAGCTATATGTCCTATCATTTTTCTGCAAAAAGACTATGCCGATGGAGAGCTATATTGGATTTTGAAACACGAGATGACTCATATTGTCAGAGGAGATTTGTTGATAAAGATGCTGCTTGAGTTTGCCGGTTGTCTTTATTGGTTCAATCCGTTCATATATGTCCTGACCCATAGATTGGAATTTATGAGTGAGGCATCCTGTGACGAGCGGGTATTGAAGGGATGTGATGAAAAAGAACGTGAGATGTATATCGAATTGCTGGATAAGAATAAGGATGGCAACAGGGTAGAGATCCCGTTTTGTAGCGCACTGGACGAGGGAAACAAAGATATTGACAAACGAATAAAGCTGCTAAAACAAGCGAGAAAAATTAAGGGTAAGAAAAAGCTATTCGTAATAAGTGCCTTCGTGTTTTTGGTATTCATAGATTCCTTGATGGTGTTTGCATATCCTAAAGTCCAGCATGTTGAACTTGTGATTACGGAAGCAGCAAGAGAGGCTGTTGCTGGCAATAATTTCTGGTCATACAATTACGCTGAAGAAGGATATGGTGCTCTTACAGGTGAAGTACTTTATGATGAACAATATGTTGATGGAGCGGGCCAGATATATCCGTTACTGATGCCTGGCGTAGGCTCTTCATGTGCTAATCATGACACTGTGTCAGGTTATTATCAGAAACATATCATAAATGAAGATGGAAGTTGTGTTGTCGAAACCTATGAATGTACGAAATGTGTAATATGCGATACGGTTTGGGTAGGAGATTTCTTTTCAAGGAACACTAAAATCCCATGTCCACATTGAGCCTTTTGATATCATCCCCAAATATCATGATTGTAATACTCGCCATGAAACCAGACTGCATAACGCTGACTGATTCAATCGCATGATTACAGTAGGCAGTATTCAGCGTTATGCACTATAGCTTTCTGTGAAGTAAGAATAGTGGTAGCGTTTACGATAAGCATCCCCAACTCCTTTTGGGTTCTTGGCCAAGTCGGTGTGCTGTTTTCTAATGGGCCTGTTGGTGCCAGGGACACAAAAGCAAATTGGGAGTAGAATAAAAGTACGGCCATATTCCTCCTAAAGAGGGACATTGGAATTGCGATTGTTATCTGAGAAATTTTCTCCCAATTTTCTGGAAATTTTTTGCCATCCTCTTAAAAATCTGCTATAATAGCGAAAAGATATCTATTATATACCAGAGTAGCGGCGGTCCGAAATAGGAAGCAGAATTTCCGTCCCCATCAGAAATGAGAAAGAACAATAATCCCTCTCGGCCTGCGGAAGTCGGAATTTGTCGATGGCTTTCTCTTTACAGGAAGACTTAAATGTCATAAAATTGTATCTGAAAAGGGGAATTCGAAGCAGCGGTGTCGGCTTATGGCTAGCCCGCTGTTTTCGTTGCGGATTTTCTCGGATTCGTTCCGGATACCCCTCCGGGAGCGCCGGGACAGATGCCCGTTCCCATCCAATCTTGAAAACAGCAAATGAAGTCAATATTGTCGAAATTTGTCGATAAATACTTCTTTACAAGAAGTCCATCTTGTCTTATAATAGAACTCGAAAAGGGGAATTCAAAAAACAGCGGCTTGAGCTTCAACTAAGCCGCTGTTTTGCCGTGCCGACAGCAGGGCAGCCTTGTCTGTCGAAAGCGTCCGGGGCCCGACGTCCATGTGGGTTTCCCTTCCATGCTGCCTGAGGAATGCGCCGGGGGGTCCGATTCTGCGCCGCCTGAAGTAATGATGAAGGAATTCCGGCGCCTGCCGTCCGCCCTCTGCCAATTACCCCTGCCAATGACAAGGATTTATTTCAGTTGGAATTCCTTCCGGAATCTGTTATAATGATAAAAGTCAATCCAAACGCCAAAGGAGATACCGAATGAAATATGATTATTTGATTGTAGGCGCCGGCCTGTTCGGTGCGGTCTTTGCCCAGGAGGCGAAGCAGGCGGGGAAGAAATGCCTGGTCGTGGAGAAGCGCGGCCACATCGCTGGAAATGTCTACTGCGAGGAGATCCACGGCATTCAGGTGCACCGCTACGGCGCACACATTTTCCACACCTCGGATGAGAAGATATGGGAGTATGTATGCCGTTTTGCCCGATTCAACCATTATATCAACTCCCCCATCGCCCGCTATCGGGACGAGCTCTACAACCTGCCTTTCAATATGAATACATTCAGCAAGATGTGGGGCATCGCCACGCCCCAGGAAGCCCAGGACATCATTGCGTCCCAGATTGCCGACCTGGGGATCGCGGAGCCGAAGAACCTGGAGGAGCAGGCCCTGTCCCTGGTGGGCCGGGACGTGTACGAGAAGCTGATCAAAGGCTACACCGAGAAGCAATGGGGCCGTGACTGCAAGGACTTGCCTGCGTTCATCATCAAACGCCTGCCCCTGCGCTTCACCTATGACAACAATTATTTTAACGACAGATTCCAGGGCATCCCCACAGGCGGCTACACGAAGCTGGTGGAGAAGCTGCTGGAGGGCACGGAGGTGCGCTTGGATACGGACTATCTGCAGCACAGGGCGGAACTGGACGCCCTGGCGGACAAGATTGTGTATACCGGTATGATCGATCAGTACTACGATTACTCCCTGGGCGTCCTGCAGTACCGCTCGGTCCGCTTCGAGACGGAAGAGCTGGAGATGGAGAACTATCAGGGCAACGCGGTGGTAAACTACACGGAGCGCCAGGTCCCTTACACTAGGATCATCGAGCACAAGCATTTCGAGTTCGGGACCCAGCCCACCACCATCATTTCCCGGGAGTATTCCAGCGAGTGGACTAAGGGTGACGAGCCCTACTATCCCGTGAACGATGAGCGCAACAACGCGCTGTACGAGCAATATCGTGAGAAAGCCGATAAAGAAGAAAGGCTTATCTTCGGAGGCCGCCTGGGAGGATACAAATACTATGACATGGATAAAGTCATCGCGGCAGCGCTGGAACTGTGCCGCCGGGAATTGCCGCCCAGATAGTAAGGAATTGTCTACAAATAACTGATGCGAGTTTATAGCCGTTTTCGTTGTATTTCTGGGCTTTCTCCTAAACAAGTTGCATCAGTTATTTTCCGACAATTCCTAAGCGCCAGAAATAGAACCACAGAAATAAAAGAGACAGTAGTAGAAGCGCAGAATTTATAGAAGAGACAGAAGTAAAAGCGCAGAAGATAGAAGAAGCAGAAACAGAAAATGCAGAAACGCAATGGGAATAGGAGATAGGCAGATGAACATCATATTACTATCAGGAGGAAGCGGCAAGCGCCTGTGGCCCTTGTCCAACGATATCCGTTCCAAGCAATTTGTCAGGATGCTCTCTGACGGAAAAGGCGGCTTCGAGTCCATGCTGACCCGTGTCCACCGCCAGATTACCGCGGTTGACTCCCAGGCGGAAATCACCATAGCCACCGGCAAGAAGCAGGTGAGCCTGATTAAGAACCAGCTGGGGGACAAGGTGCATGTGTGTGTGGAGCCCTGCCGTCGGGACACCTTCCCGGCCATCTGCCTGGCTGCCAGCTATCTTAAGGATGTGCGGGGGAAAGGCGAGGAGGAGGCAGTGGTGGTATGTCCCGTGGATCCCTATGTGGAGGGCTCCTATTTCGAGACGCTGGAGGAGATGTCCCGGATGGCTCGGACAGGGGATGCGAACCTGTACCTGATGGGCATCGAACCCACCTACCCCAGCGAGAAATACGGCTACATCATCCCTGTCTCCCGGGACCGGGTCAGCGGCGTGGACACCTTTCGGGAGAAGCCGGATTTAGAGAAGGCCCAGGAATATATCGCCCGGGGGGCTCTCTGGAACGGCGGCGTGTTCGCGTTCCGGCTGGGGTATCTGTTGGAAAAGGCCCACCAGGCTTTTGGGTTTCAGGATTATCAGGATCTCTATGAACGTTACGGGGAGATGGACAAAATCAGCTTCGACTATGCCGTGGCGGAGCGGGAGCAGAAAATACAGGTTCTGCGCTACCGGGGCCAGTGGAAGGATCTGGGCACCTGGAATACTTTCTCCGAAGCTATGGCGGATCAGGCCATCGGCCGTGCCACCCTGAACGATACCTGTGAGAATACCCATGTGGTGAACGAGCTGAACATCCCGATTCTCTGTATGGGCTGCAAAGATATGGTGGTGGCCGCCAGCGGGGACGGCATCCTGATTTCGGACAAAGGGCAGAGCAGCTATATCAAGCCCTATGTAGAACAGATAGAACAGCAGGTCATGTACGCGGAGAAGTCCTGGGGGAGCTTCACCGTCCTTGACGTCCAGGAGGACAGCCTGACCATCAAAATCGTGCTTCTGCCCGGCCATGGCCTGCACTATCACAGCCATGAGCACCGGGACGAGGTGTGGACGGTGATGAGCGGCAGCGGCAGAACTGTGATTGACGGCGTGGAGCGGAGGGTCTCCCCCGGGGACGTGATTTCCATGCCGGCGGGCTGCAAACACACCATATTCGCAGACACGGAGCTGAAAGTCATTGAAGTCCAGCTGGGCAAGGACATTACCGTGGAGGACAAGCAGAAGTACGAGCTGGAATCGGAATTGGAAAAGGGAAAAGGCTGTTAAAATTTGCCTTTTTAGGAATGATATGTTATGATAGGACACGGGAAAGCCCTGTGCAACAGGCTGCGGAAGCCGGGACTGGGGCTTCAACCGGAAGGCTTCTGTGCCTGGCGGTGCGGCCGTGTCCGGGGCAGATGGAAGATTTTGAGGTAGGAGATAAAGTATGGAACAATTAGCGATTTTCGGCGGTGCCCCCGTGCGGGAGAGCCCGATTTTCTATGGCAAACAATGTATAGAGCAGGATGACATAGACGCAGTGGTGGAGACGCTCAAAGGACCGCTGATTACCTGCGGTCCCAGGGTGGAGGCGCTGGAGGAGAAGCTGTGCCAGGTCACAGGGGCGAAATATGCCGTGGTGGTGGCCAACGGCACCGCGGCTCTGCACCTGGCGGCTCTGGCGGCAGGATTCGGGGAGGGCGATGAGGTGATCGTCAGTTCCATCACATTCGCAGCTTCTTCCAACTGTGTGCTGTACTGCGGGGCGAAGCCCGTCTTTGCGGACATCCGTCCCGACACTTACAACATCGACCCGGAAGCTGTGGAGAAGCTGATTACCCCCCGGACCAGGGGCATCGTGGCGGTGGACTTCACCGGACAGTCCGTGGAGCATGATGCCCTGGGGGAGATTTGCAGAAAGCATGGGCTGGTGCTGATTGAGGACGCGGCTCATGCCATCGGAACAAAATACAAGGGCAGGCCGATCGGCAGCATCGCGGACATGACCTGCTTCAGCTTTCACCCTGTGAAGACAGTCACCGGCGGCGAGGGCGGCGCGATTACCACCAACGATGAGAAGCTTTACCGGCGCCTGATGCGTGTCCGCACTCACGGAATCACCCGGGCCATGGAGGAGATGGTACATCCCACGGATGCCGCCTGGTACAATGAGCAGGTGGAACTGGGATACAACTACCGCATGACGGATTTCCAGGCGGCGCTGCTTTTGAGCCAGCTGCAGAAGCTGCCGAAATTTGCGGCGCGCAGAAGGGAAATCGTGGAAAAGTATAACGAGACGTTCTCCCGGATGCCGGAGCTGACTGTGCAGCGGGAGATTCCGGAGTCCGATACGGTCAGGCATCTGTACATCCTGCGGCTGAACCTGGAGCGCCTCAACTGCGACAGGCGGCAGTTCTTTGATGCCATGTACGCGGAGAATACCTGTCCCCAGGTGCATTATCTGCCGGTCTACTGGCATTCCTACTATGAGAAGCTGGGATATGGGAAGGGGCTGTGCCCCAATGCGGAGAAGTATTACAATGAAGTAATGAGCATCCCTCTCTACTATAGCCTGACGGATGATGAGGTGGATGATGTGATCCGGGCTGTCAGGAAGGTCATTGCTTATTATCGAAAGTAAGGAAATGCCTCCAAATAACCTACGCAAGCCTGTTGCAAAATTTACAGATTTTATCAGGTTTACTCTAAACAAAATGCGTAGATTATTTTCCGGCAGTTCCTAAGGCGTTGTCTACAAATAACTGATTGCAGGAAGCCTATGAAAGAGGACAAGCCGGGACAATCCTGTGAGCCTATGGGGAAAGGGCAGTTGGCGGATGGACAAGATTGCGGTATTGATACCCTGTTTTAATGAGGAGCAGACCATCGCGAAGGTGGTGGGAGATGCCAGGAAGACGCTGCCGGAAGCGGTGGTCTATGTCTATGACAACAATTGCACAGACGGGACAGCCCGGCTGGCGGAGGAACAGGGAGCCATAGTCCGCCGGGAATACAGGCAGGGTAAAGGGAACGTGATCCGCAGGATGTTCCGGGAGATCGATGCGGAGTGCTATCTCATGCTGGACGGGGACGATACCTATCCGCTGGACTGTGCCAGGGAGATGGCGGACAGAGTGCTGGAGCACGGTGCGGACATGGTGGTGGGCGACAGGCTTTCTTCCACCTATTTTCAGGAAAACAAAAGGCTTTTTCACAACTTCGGCAACAGTCTCATGCGGACCGGCATCAACAGTCTGTTCCGTGCGGACATCAAGGACATCATGACAGGCTATCGGGCCCTCAGTTATGAATTCGTCAAGACTTTCCCTGTGTTTTCCCAGGGCTTCGAGATAGAGACGGAAATGACCATCCATGCGGTGAATTATAATATGCAGGTGGAGAATGTGGTAGTGGAGTACCGCGACCGGCCGGACGGCAGCATGTCCAAGCTGAATACCTACAGCGATGGCCTGCGGGTCATCCGGAAGATGGTTCAGCTGTACCGCAACTACAGGCCGCTGCACTTCTTCGGAGCTTTCTGCGTGCTGCTGGTGGTTCTGGCGCTGCTGATTATGATTCCTATCCTGAGCGAATATCTGCGGTCAGGGCTTGTGCCCAGGTTCCCCACGCTGATAGTCTGCGGCTTCATGGTTCTGGCGGGAATCCAGTCCTTTTTCGCGGGAATCATCCTGGAGGTCATGGCAGCTAAGGACAAGCGCGATTTTGAATATCGCCTCATGCGGACCAGCGCCGAGAAGAGAAGGAAGAAGGCGGACGACAGGTAGCTGTGCTATCAGAGCCGAGGGGCATGGAGGTGTGCACTGTACGGATGGTATGAGGAGATGGTGCTATGGGCGAAAGGCCGGCGGGCCACGGCACCAGAGATAGAGGTTAGAGAGGAAGCGTCAGGATATGGAACAATACATTGACCGGGGCGTAGGTATCTATCTGCGCCTGATGACCCGGGAGGACACGGATTTGATTGTGGCATGGCGCAACAGCGATGACGTGCGGAAGAATTTCATCTATCAGGAGCCTTTCACCAGACAGGGGCATGAGGACTGGATCCGGAACATGGTGGAAAAGGGGAAGGTAGTACAGGACATCATCTGCGACCTGGCTTCGGACAGGCCCTTGGGAAGCGTCTATATCCGCGATATCGACAGGCAGCACAACAAAGCGGAATACGGCATCTTCATCGGGGAAGCCCATGCCAGGGGCAGGGGAATCGGCACTGCCGCCGCGAAGCTGATGCTGCGGTACTGTTTTGCGGAAGAAAAACTGCATCGAATCTATCTGCGTGCCCTGGCCGGGAATGAGCGCGCCATCCGCAGCTATGAGAAAGCAGGGTTCCGGAAGGAAGCCTGCCTGAAGGATGATGTGCGCATTGACGGGAAATACTGTGATATCATATGGATGGCCGCCATATCGCCGATTTGAAGAGACTACTTTGCAAAGGAATGTGAGATAGATGGGACAGATGAAGAAGATTAGCTTTGTGATTCCCTGTTATCGTTCGGAGCATACGCTTCCCCATGTGATAGCGGAGATTGATGGTAAGATGAAGACTATGGAGCAATATTGCTATGATATCTTCCTGGTGAACGACTGCTCTCCGGACGGCACCTTTGACGTAATCCGCAGGCTCTGCAAGGAGCATGAAAACATCCGGGGGATTGACTTCGCCAGGAATTTTGGCCAGCATTCGGCGCTGATGGCGGGACTGCGCCATTCGGACGGGGATTATGTGGTATGTCTGGACGATGATGGGCAGACCCCGGCGGATCAGGTGGACAGACTGATTGGCAAGCTGGAGGAGGGGTATGACGCTGTGTACGCCCGGTACGACCATAAGCAGCACTCCGCGTTCCGGAATCTGGGCAGCAAGCTCAACGAGCGCATGACCCGGATGATGCTGGGGAAGCCGCCGGAGCTGTATATTTCCAGTTATTTCGCGGCGAAGCGGTTCGTGGTGGACGACATGGTCCGCTATGAGAATTCCTATCCCTATATCATCGGCCTGGTGCTGCGGGCCACCCGGAACATCGCCAATGTGCCGGTGGACCACAGGGAGCGGGAGGAGGGCGCTTCCGGCTATACTTTCAAGAAGCTGTTCGCTCTGTGGTTCAACGGCTTCACGGCATTCTCGGTAAAGCCCTTACGGATTGCCACCGCAATGGGGGCCATAAGCGCGGGGACGGGCTTTCTCTACGGCCTGTACACCATAGTCAAGAAGTTCATCAATCCAGCGGTGCCTCTGGGGTTCAGCTCCCTGATGTCGGCTGTTGTCATCTTCGGGGGCATGATTATGCTGATGCTGGGCCTGATCGGGGAATATATCGGGCGGATCTATATCAGCCTGAACAATTCGCCCCAGTATGTCATCCGGGAAAAGCTGAATCTGGATGCAGGCGGGCGGAAGGATGAGGAAAGATAAGATGGGAAGATTTTTGGAGTGGTGGAAAGCGCCGGGCAGATACTGGGAGGATGTTCCGGAAAGCGGCCATGCCGGGGCGGGGAATCCCGGGGAGAACGGTTCCGAAGAGAGGAAACGCTCCGGAGAGAAGCGGTATGTGACGCTTTTGAAATCCCTGCTTCTGGCGGCGCTGCCTTTATTGTGCTGTCTGGTGCACTGCATCGGGCAGGGGCAGAGTCTGGGGAAGGTCTATATACCCTCCTCCGGATGGAATGACGAGCTGTTCTATTATAAACAGGTGGAGAGCATCCTGGAATACGGATATCCCCAGGGGTATTTCGGATTCAATGAGAGCCATGCCCTGAAGCTTTCCTTCGCGGCGTGGAGCCCGGTGCTGGTCTTTCCCTGGATTCTCTGGGGGCTGGTGTTCGGGTGGAATCTTATGTCCCCCGTTATTTGCAATATCTTTCTTATGAGCCTGTGCTGCTTCCTCTTCGTATGGCTGGTTCGGCCTACCTGGAAGCAGATGGGGATTTTGACATTGCTTTTCTGTCTGTACAGGCCTTTTGTGCGCTATATGCTTTCCGGGATGGCGGAGGTCATCTGTTTTGCCATATTGATTCTTTTTTATTCCATGGCTATCAACTATCTGAGGCGGGAGAGGGATTACAAGCTTGTCTTATTATTTCTGGTTTCGGGCCTGATGGTTCTGATGCGCCCCTATATGGCGCTGTTCATGCTGCTTCCTGTCTATTTTTGGATGCGCAGAGGGAGGAGCCGCGCCGGAAAATTGTGCCGGGGGGCTGCCGGAGCGGCGGTGTTGGCGGCAGTGCTCGGAATCTATGCGGTCATCAACCATTACCTTGGGGCGGAGTATTTTACGCCGCTGTTCTATACGGACTGGATTCAGGCGTTTTTTGACAGGGGGATTTTCGGCGGAGGCTATTATACGGTCAGGAAGATTTACTATGTGGGGCAGGATTTCCTGGAGCATGTGCGGGCGAGCTTTGGCAGCGGGCTGTCGGCAGATGCGTGCTTTGTGTGCTACCTGGTCTGCATGGCGGTGCTGGCGGCGCAGGGATTCAGGGACTGGAGAAGGTTCCGCCGCCTGCGGGCCGGCGAGGCGCTGGAGGACAGGGCGGAAACGGCAACAGTGTCAGCGGAGCGAAAGCGGGCAGCGCGCCAGGGGGCTGCGGGCGAGTCTCGGCTTGTGTGGGAAAAGATGGTCATCGAGATACATCTGGCTTTCAGCTTTATAGCCATGCTTTTTGCGCTGCTGCTTATGTACAAGCTGACGGAGGGCAGCAGGCATCTGATGATTTTCCTGGCTGCGGCGGTGTTCGTCATAGCCTGGATGGATACGGTATTTTATAAGAAAGCGGTGCTGGTGGGGGTCACGTTCGCCTATTTCTTTGCTTATATAACGCTGAATCCCTTTGACTATCAGGTGCCTTTCCGGGAGGAAGGGAAAGCGGCTGCCGTGGAGAACTGGCGGCAGGAGATGGCCAGTGCGCTGGCCCTGAGAGAGGAAGACGCACCGAATTATGACAATGTCGTAATCTGGGTATACAGCGACCTGGTGGATGGGGAGACGGTCATCACTCCGTACCAGCTGCTCTATGGGCTGCCGAAGGGATTCGGAATCAGCTGCTGCATGCGGGAGTACGTGATGCCGGACATCACTGCGCTGCAGAGCCGCTATATCGCAGTGCCTGCCAACGGGGAAATCGCCATGCTGTGCCAGGGCCAGGGCTGCCGCCTGATATACGGCGATGAGGAACTGGTGCTCTATGAACTCCGCGGTGATTGAGCGCGTGTTCCCATAGGGCGGGGGAATTGCCCAAACGGTTTCCGGTGAGCTGCATGATAAGCGGCTTGGAGATATTGAGAGGATTTATGGGAAAAAGGGAGGCATGAGATGGATAACAAGCGGTCGAAATATGTGGTCTTCATCCTCTGGATCGGCGTACTGATATACGGCGGGCTGTGCCTGTATCTTTTTTACATGCAGTCCATCCAGCCGCTGGACTACGACAACCGATACTTCCAGTCGGATCTGCCCTATCATATCAGCATGATTATCGATGACGGATGGTACTACAGCTTTACGGCGTATCCGTACCAGCTCTTCTACTGGCTGGGCGGACACGGGACGGGGCTGATTGCCCTCTTTTTGGCTGTCGCCGCGGTGCTGTGCATTCTGCTGACGGAGCGGCTGCTGGCGCTTCTGCTGGGGCGGAAGAGGGTGGATGCGCTCACGCTGGGCGGCGCGCTGGCGTTGAACCTGGTGATGCCGTTCTTCTGGCGATATGCGGGGGAATACCGCTATGTGAGCTATCAGGCGGGGAACATATGGCACAATTCCACCTATCAGTGCATGAAGCCCGCGGCGTTGGCGGTCATGATTTATTACCTGAAAGCGGAAGAGGGCTACAGAGAGCGTCTGACCGGCAGACAGTGGCTTGTCCTGGCGGGACTGTTGGCCTTGTGCACAGGCATCAAGCCCAGCTTCCTGACGGTGTTCGCGCCTGTGTTGGCGGTGAAGCTGCTGGCGGATCTGTGCAGGAAGGTGCCTTTTAAACAGGTGTTCCTGATGGGGAGCACGGTGCTTCCGGCCTGCGGCGTGATGCTATGGCAGAACGCGGTGCTCTTCGGCGCCGATACCGGGCAGGGGTTCGCGCTGTCGCCCTGGTACACCTTTTCTCTCCATGCCAATCGGACGAAAGTGGCGGTGCTCTGTTCCGTTGCGTTCCCGCTGGCGGTGCTGCTGTTCTCCGGGAGGGAGCTTCTGCGGGACAGGCGCTATCGTTTTGCCTGGGGCATGACAGGGGTGGGATTCCTGGAGGCTTTGCTGCTGGTGGAGACGGGAAGCCGCTCCAGAGACGGGAATTTCCTTTGGGGGTATTGTATGGCTCTGTTTTTGATTTACGTTTTCAGCCTGGAGAAATGGTTGCTTTTCCGGAAGAGGGAGGGAAATCGGCTGTACTGCAGAATCGCTTTCGCGGTGACAGGGTGTGTGCTGGCCTATCAGCTTTTCTGCGGCCTGGTCTTTTTCGGCAGATTGCTGCAAGGGGAGACTTATTTTATGATTGGATAGATTGGGGGAGGCGCTAAAGACCGAACCGGCAGACAGAGCCTGACACTGGTATCGGCGGCTCCAAGCATGCCTGCCGCCTGGTTTCAGCAGCTCCCCTCATGTAAACAGCCATGTCATATACGGCAGCAGCAGCACGGTAGGTGCCCGGCTTTTTATGATAAATATCACCAGGTACATGACATAAGCCAGTATGACGGAAAACAGGCAGAAGACTTTCTGCCTCTTATTTTCGATTGCCTTCAGCACAATGGGAATCAGGAACACATGTCCCAGCACCATGTAATAACATATCCTGGAAGTCTCCAGAATATAATACCCGAAGCTGTAAATAATCAGAGCGAAGAGATTCAGATTAAAGAGCGTCTCCGCCTTGGAATTCCCCTTGACCGCCTTTTGATAGTAAAAAAGGGAGAACAGCAATACAGCCAGACATTTCGCGATGTTCGCATAGGAAATCGTCTCCACGTCCAGAATCAGATCTCCCTCATAATAGGGATAGAAGACGAACATCAGCCGTCTGAACACCGGCTTTCCCAGCGCAAGCGCCGCGCAGGCTGCCGGAATCAGCCACAGTGTCTTTTTGTTCCACTTCAGGGAATGGGCAATCAGGTACACCGGTATGACCAACAGTACGGATTTATGGAAAAAAGCGGCAAACACAATCCAGAAGACAAATTTGACGTAATCCTCTGCAAACAAGAATTTCATGGCATAGGTACAGACTGCCATCACGAAATAATACCGCACGTTGCTGAAGCTCATGAAGTAGAAGCCGTTTGCCATGAAAAGGAAAAAAGACATCACGAACCAATCCGTATTGTCGAACAGCCCCTTGATAAAGAACAGGCTCGTGAGGAAAGCCATGACCGCAAACACGATCCGGTAATTGTCATATCCGAACAGGCTCTGCAGAACCTTCACCAGCGCCTGGAAACCGATTTCATAGGAGACTGCCGTATCCCCGCTCATGATATGCAGGAAATGATCCCGGTAGACCCAGTAGTCGTTCCCGATGCCGATCCTCAGGGCGGACAGGGCGAACAGAACCATAAAAATCCCTGTCAGGAGCACCCCGTTCAACATGGACTGCCGGTTCCTGGCGCGCGCCTGTCTTCTGTTATTTGATTTTCCTGCGTAAGCGCTGTTCACAAAATAAGCCATGAAGACTGTAAGCGCCGTAATCGATAAATATAAAATCATCCTTTGCTCCTGTAATGACTTATCAGAAGCATGCACTTAGCTTCTGATAAAAGGCGCACCTAAAGCTACATTTGCTTCCTATAATAAACTTATCAGAAGCATGCACTTAGCTTCTGATAAAAGGCGCGTCCTTTGCGCCGCATTTGATTATAGGAAGCTACATTTGCTTCCTATAATATGCGGAAATCAGTTTCTCGTCAGCGGAGGCCAAAATGGCAGCGGTGACCTTTATGTCCTGGCGGCCCAGCTGTTCCAGCAGTCGCTCAAAAGCCGTATCGTTCCTACGCCCGGCTCTCAATACCAGAAGCACTGCCTGGCATTCCCGTATCCGGTCCAGTTCTTCCGGGTGCGCCACCGGATTCCGACAGAGGATTCCCTTTTTCTGCATCTCCTCCGGCACTCCAATCTCCTCCTCCCGGATATCCTCGTCCACGCAGACCAGCGCAGCCTCTGCGGCGTCCTTCAGCACATGCTCCCAGTTCGGCCCGAATTCCGGCAGAAAAGGCGCGCCCAGACAGGTGACATGATACCTTTTTTCCACAGTGGACGGAAGATAGATTGCGGTATCCAGTATCAAAGAAATCAGAATTCCCAACAGGGAGACCCCAAGTCCCAGACATGCGCCCAGGAAACAGGCGTTTCCCATCCGGAGCTTTGAGCTGTCCCTGGCGACGGTTCCGGCCTTGGCTGTCTCGATGGAGCGGATTTCCTTCCGGATGTCCGCGAACCTGGGAACCACCTCCTCCATGGCCGAAGCCAGCTCCACGGAAAGCTCCGGGGAATGGGTGTCGCAGCGCACATAGAGATACCGCACGTCCGAATCCACGGTGGCCGTGATATAGGAAGTGATCTCTTCCATGGAAAGCCTCCCGGCCATTTTCTCATAGACATAATCCATAAAGAAATCCGTATGGATCACTTCTCCCCAGGTGAAATAATTGTAATAGTCATAGGTCTCCCCCTGGGCATCCTCCGCGAAATCAATATAAAAAATCGACTCGGTCTGATACGTCCTTCCCCCTCTTGCCGCTGTCCTGGCATAAAAATGGCATCCTGCCACCAGCGCTACGCCCACCAGCACAGCCACGGGGACAATCCAGATTTTCCGCAGAAACCTAAGCCACAGCAGCCTATAGTCCATAGGCTCCCGGCTGTATTCGCACTCCCACATCATGAAACGGCCTTTCTGTTTTTCATTTATTCTTATGAATGATCTTATTCATTATGAATGTCCTTCTTCACTCAGTTCCGCAAACAGCTGCATGGCTCTTTCCACCGTGCGGTCTGAGTTGTAGTGCTCGTGCTCCCCCCATCTTCCAAGGCCGTACACGCCCCGCTGCCTCATGTACCCTAAAAGCTGTGACATGATTGCCGGCTTCTGGATGGTGTTCAGCGGATAAGTATACTCATGGACGAAAGCATGCTCGCTGCCTGTGTCCGTGACCCGGCTTAAATTGGTTTCCTCCCAGTATCCTCTGCTGCCGGTGCAGAAATTCTGCCGCACCAGAATCCTGTGGCAGGGAATCTCCGGATCGGGAAGGTAGATCCAATGGGCTTTTGTGTCCAGAGGTTTGGGCACATATTTGATTTCCGTCCCTGTGGACTTCAACTTCCCGATGCTGTCTGCAATCTCTCCGGGGCAATTCTCATATTCCTTTACGGATCTCCAGGGAATGGTAGTGATGATAGCACCTGCCTTGAAGACAGAATTGTCGGCACATGTGACCGTCCTCTCCTCCGGATTCATCCCTGTGACCGTCTTCTGATATAGAATCCGCTCCCCCAGGGCCCGGCCCATCCGCTCCCAAAGCTCGCCGTAGCCGTACCGTTTCGGGTAATAGAACTGCGCGTGCCCCGGCTGTGTGCCATAGGGCCTGCGGTTCAGGCAGCTTAAGAGCGTCTCCTCAAAAGAGACATCAGGCAGTTTGTCCAGCCAATAGGTTCCCAGCGCGTCCAGGTCTCCGCCGAACATTTTGCCGTTGTAGGGGAGCATGTAGTCCTCCGCGATTTTATCCCCCAGCTTCCAGGTCACCCAATCCACAAACTTCTCCGGCATGGGCGTGCCCAGGTTGCAGCCCGCCGCCGCGATGGACTTAAGGTACTTGACTTGCTCTTCCTGGGGCATCTGCCAGATATTCGCTTCGAAAGGGTGCCCGATCTCGTAAGTCCCCATATGGATTCTGGAATCCCTGTCAAAAAGATTCCACTCATCCAATGGCATGAATGTAAAGAGAAAACGGTTGACCTCAGGCCTCCGCACATCGAGGAAATGGCCGCCCGCTATATCCAGGGCAGAGCCGTCCACTTCTTTCGAGCGGCAGAGTCCCCCTGGGGTATCCTCTTTTTCCAGAACCAGGAAGGACAGTTCCGGGGCTTTCATTCTGAGCAGATTTGCGAAGGTCAGCCCCGCCGGCCCCGCGCCCAGGATCAGATAATCATAAGTCTCCATCTCATCAACTCCCCTCTGTCTCCATGCATCTTAAGGAATTGTCAAGTCCCCAGACAGCTCCCATAAATCAGGCACAGGAGCAAGGAGCAGTAATAGTAAGCGTGAAAGTACACCAAAGCCCCCGCAGGCATCACCAGCGCAATGGCGGCCGCCTGTCCCAGCAGCAGGAACGCTATCCCCGCCAGCCCGAACCGATTTTTCTTTTTTTGGACCAGCCGGATTCCCTCTCTGAAAAACAAAAATATCTCAAATAACGGAATCAAGATCAGGACTGCGCTGTAAAAATATATTTTTTCAAGGGTGTTCTCTACCCAGCCCCGTATCTTCCCCACAAAGGCGGCAAAGCGCTGGTGGATTTCCGTATCCATCCATTCCCTGACGTAAGGCTCGTCTTCCAAGTCCGCCCGTCCGATGTCCCAGGATTCCAATGTCCAGGGCGGCAGATCCGGGACGGGAGGCTGGTCGAATCCCACCACATATTCGTGCGGTATCACCAGGAGGGCCTTCAGCAGCATGGAAACTTGGGTCTTCGCGTAAATCGGCAGATTGTGGAGGACGATTCGATAGTACGCCTTCATGTATGCCGAAGCCGTCTCATCGGAGGCAAGGCTTTGGTTGATATCCTTCCTGCCGTTTGCGTAATTGTATCGCCGGTATCCGTCCATGCCGTAATAGCGCAGGACATCCATGGGGACGACCTGGCTCAGCGCGGCCACGTCCGCCTCCGCCCCCTCATAGGACAGGCCGGAGGATAAGATATTCTTCAGCACGGGGAAGGAATTGATGAAGGAATAGTCCTTTCCGTAGTATTTGATGTCCCCCAGCTTCTGGGGCACAAGGAACACGCCCAAGGACACCGCCAGGCACAGGAGCAGAAGCGCGCTCTTTGCGGGTCTGAACCGATGCACGAACAGAAGCTGTACAAGGAAAAGAAGGAATCCCAGGATGATGCCCTCCGTCCTCCACACGCCGAGGAAGCCGCATAGAAGAATGTTCCAGATCAGGCTGCAGGTCCCGCGTTCCTTCCGGTCCACCACGTCCATGGCTGTCCTGGCCACGGCGAACATGCACAGCAGGGCATAGAGCTCCGTGCGGTAAGCGTTGGTGAAAAGCGTGTACACGCCGGGCATGAGGAATACGAGAAAGACGCAATATTTCCCCCTTCCCTTCAGCACAGGGCTGTCGGCCATCCTGTTGTAGAGATAGCCCAGGACAAAGAACGCGAAAATCAGCTGGAACACGGTCAGGAACACCGGGCTGGGCGCCACCATGAGCATGGCCGCGTAGACGCAGCTGGTATAGGCGCTGTGCCAATATTCCGGCCAGAACCGGATGGCATAGGAATAGGTGATGTAATTATCCTCGCTGGCGGTAAAGGGATCGGGCCAGAGGAGCAGCACCCCCGCCAGGCAGACCAGAAAGAAGGCCAGAAAGAACCGCAGGTTCCTTTTCGTCTTCCAGTTCCCCGCAATCCAAAAGAGCAGATGCCAGAGGAAAAAAATCATCACCGCCGCCAACAGCTTGGAGATGACATATCCGAGGATCCTCTCCCCCGTGCCGCTGATGATCTGATTCCTCGGTATGGAGAGAATGATATTCTCCTCCTCCCGGAACAGGAAGATGCATCTTTCGTACAGAAAAGAAAGTAAAAAATGGATTGCAGGAAGGGCATATTTTTTCCGGCTGTAGAAAAATTCTCTCATACCAACTCCTAACGGGGCCTCGATACCAGCACCGCGCCCACAACTATCAGAAACACACCTGCCATTTTCCGCAGGTTCAGCTTCTCCCCGAACCTGGCCTTTGCCAGGAACATAGTCCACACATAAGTAAAAGCCGAAAGGGGCAGGACGCTGGAATAATCCAGCACCCTTAACACATAGATATTCAGCAGGGAAGCCGCCAGATACAGCGCCCCTCCCGCGTACAGGCTGGGGGTCTTCAGCAGATTCAGAAGAATCGCCCCAAGGCTCTCGCCTTTGAGAGAGCCTGAGGCCTGCTTTAGGAACAGGCTGGCCACGGAGCCCATTATCGTCATCAGAAAGAGAAAGCTAGCGGTCAGCATCTTTCACCTCATCCCCTCCGGCAATCAAAAGAACGCCTAACATAATCCCCAGCACACCGATGCACTTGGTCAGGGTAATCGTTTCGTTCAGCACTGTGGCGCCCAGGATGATGCTCAGGATATAGTTCAGGCTTAAAATGGGCTGCAGGATGGAGACTTTCCCGAATTTATAGGCGATGATCATGGTCACGGCCCCTATGCCGTACAGGAAAAATCCTCCCATCAAAAAAAGAAAACCGCCATCGGCTGACAGCTTCCACAATAGCTGCCCCACGCAGGCACAGATGCTGGAGCATATCATTAAGATGATTCCCAATCTATTCCGTCTCAGAGATTCTATCATATGTTTACCCTTTTCTGCCAATCTCCCACAGGAGATATCTCAGGAGCTTCTTGCCGGTGGCAAATGCCTTGAAGTGCGTGCCGCCTGCAATCCTTGCGGATTCCCTGGTGGGAAATTCGATTCGCTTTAACCGGAGCTTATAGCTTCTGCAGACCATCTCGATGTCCACGGAGGGGCTCATGTCCGAGATGCTGCATTTCCGGAATGCTTCCACTGTCATCCCCCGGAACCCGTGAAGGGCGTCCCAGACCGTGTTGCCTTCTTTCTTGAAGAGGATTTTTGCCGCCAGACCCAGAAACAGGACGAACCATTTGCGCGGCTTCAGGAATTTCGTGTCTTCTTCATTGGTACTTTCCTTCATCATCCTACTGCCCACCACAAACTCGTATCCCTGCTCATAGTATGCCCGGAACTTGTAAGCGTCCTCCACCGGGATAGAGCCCTTGGGGTGAAAGAAGACAAAGGCGTCGCATCTGCAGTTGTCCGCGCCGTCTTTGCAGGCCTGATTCAACCCCTTGCCGGTCTGGGGATAGACTTCTATCCCTTGCTCAGTCAAATATTCCACCGTACCGTCAGTGCTTCCGCAATCTATACAATAAATCTGTTCGAATCTGCTTCTGTCTATCAGGGGTACGTCGTGCTTGCAACCCGCAATCTCATTCCAGGTGAGCAGACAAAGTCCCACTGTCATTATCCATTATCCTCCTCTGCCGAAAGAATATACATAGATATCCTATCATATAATAATTGCGGCGGTCAAGCCCTTTTCTGCCCGGCGGCAAGGATAATGCCGCATAATATCGATCGGTTCCCTTTTTCCCCGGTTCCTTCCGGCTCAATCAGGATAGCTGAGGCATATATAACAGAATCAGCAGCAGAAGGGCACAGAGCCCGCATGAGACCAGCAGCGTCCTGTCGGACAAAATCAGGGCGGTGGGGTCTGCTTCGGAACGCCCCTTGAACACCAGCAGCAGATACCTTATGACGATGAACAGGACAAAGGGCACCGTGTAGACCAGATTCGCTTTCTGCGAGATGGACCACAGGGAATAGAATACCATAGTCAGCCCTGCGCACAGGAAGACGATCCCGTTCAGGAAATTGATTTCGTACATCCCCAGGACATCCCGGGTTCCGCCTGTCCCGTAACTGTGCAGCTCGCCCCTGCGTTTTCCGAACGCCATGAACAAGGACATGGATACCACGGTCAGGAACATCCAGTCGGAGACGCCGCCGCTGACTATGGTTCCGCCCACCATCACACGCAGTACAAAACCTGCTGCAATACAAAAGCAGTCAATGACCACCATGGCCTTCAGCCGTTTTGAATACAGGATATTGATGGCGACATAAGCCAGTATCAGCAAAAAAGAGAAAAGATTCACCGAAAGAGCCGTCCCCAACCCTGCTGCCATAAGGCTCAGAAACAAAATCCATGCACGGGGGATGGGAATCTGCCCCGAGGCGATGGGGCGGTTTCTCTTCACGGCATGCTTTCTGTCCTTTTCCACATCACTGATGTCATTCAGCACATAAATGGCAGAAGAGACCAGGCAGAAGGACAGAGCCAGGATGACGGCCTGAAGGAACCTGCCCCACTTGAATAATTCCAGGGAGAATACAATGGGGAAAAAGACAAATAGATTTTTCAGCCAGCTTTTGATCCTCATCTGCTTTAGATAGATTCTGACCCATGAGCCCTCTTTCATACGCTTCTCCTATATCGGGAATTGTCCGCCTTTGTCACTGCAACTGATAGAGCCTGATTTCATAACCAACTGCCGCTCCGCGCAGATATCTGTAGACGCTCCTTGCCGCAAACCAGATATTGCGCAGCTCCAGGAAATGGGAGCTTGGCGTCTCCACCGGATAGAGGAATACCAGGGGATAACGCTCGTCCAGCTGCCGGTAAAAGTCTGCCACTGAGCCATATGCTTCGGGGTCAGCCGCCAGATATAGGTCCCGCTGTGCGGACGATGTCATGACGAACACCGGACGGTTGCCGTATTTGTACTTCTCAGGATCCCCGTCCTCAAAATCTGCGAACACTCCATAGTATCCGCCCGGATCCAGGGGCGTGTTACAGTCGTGCGCGGTATTTTGTTTTGATATGCCCATTTCCGCGAATGTCTCCTGTAGGAGGATGCGGCTGTCCGGTGCCAGAAAGCTGCCGGAAACCGCTATGGCTCCGGCCAGAAGGCTGCATACCGGCAGAAAAAACAAGACAGGATAGGCAATCAAATGCCCCTGGGGTATTTTCTTCAAAAGCCCCTGGAGGTCTTCTGTGAGATAAAATGCCCCGAAGGCCCCGAATAAAAGTCCTGCCGCGTAAATGGGCAAGGTATAGCGTTCCCAATGGATGCTCAACGTGGAAATCGGCACTATATACGCCAGGAAACTCAACAGGATAATCGTGGGCTTCCGGTTCTTGCGAAAGGATTTCACCATTCCGTAAATGCTGCTCACCGTCAGCAGCAATCCCAAATGAACTCCTGTGGTCTGGGCATAAAAGAGCAGCGTCTCCCCGAAGTTCAGGCCGTCTGCGCCTAAATGATATTGCTTATTCTGTCCCGCCATCACCTCCAAGACCGTTCTGAGGTCGATGAGCAGCACAGGGGAAACAGCCAGGATCCCCAGCAGGAAAAAGAGGATTGCAAGACAGCCGTCCCTTATAATCATGACCGGTTTTTTGATATGCGTAGCGCATACGGTCACAGCGATGACCGCGCAGCCATAGGCCCCCGGATACTTTTCGCAGGTGGCCAGCGCCGTCAGGAAAGACATCCAGAACAGCATGGACACGGAGGGTTTCCGCTGATAGCGAAGCGCCGCCCACAGCACGCCCATCAGGAAGAACAGCAGCGGGATATCCGGCGTGATATAATGGGAATGTTCGATAAACGACGGAAATACCGCGAAGAGCAGGGCTGCGAACAAAGCCTGCCATCTGCCCCAGAAAAGGCCGATAAAGTAGGCCAGGATAACCACGCCCACACCCAAAAGGGCGGTCAGGACCCGGGACGCGGTGATGAACAGGGCGAAGTGCTCGTTATAGTTCAGGATAATGTCCCCTTGCCCCTGGGGGGCAAAATACAGCTCCTGTATCCCGATATAGAGAAGGGTATTCAGTTTGATGGAAACATGGTTGGGCCTGTAGTAATCATGCACCTCAAAGTCGCGGTTCAGGGCGCACTGGAAAGCCTGTTCAAAGATAAGCCCCTCGTCCGGATGCAGATTGCCGTGGGGCATGCCCCATCCGGCACCTACAATCCGCAGGATCAAAGCCAGGGTGAATAGGAGGGCCAGTATCAAGAAATACCAACGGCCGATTTTTTCTTTCAGCGCTGTAAGGTTCATTTTTATGCTCCTTTGTGTAGTTTGGCGTTTCTGCCTGGAGACAGTTACGACTCCTGATTGCCCCAAATTCCAATCATGGCAAGGGGCAGCATCAGATAAAAGGGCCATGAATAACGGAAGGACGACATGGGAGAGAGAATCATGATGCCGTACTGGGCAATCAGCGGCAGGAAAAGGGGCAGGACTTTTGTGAAAAATCCCCGTCTCCTCCAGGCCAGCGCCAGCCCGTAGAGCAAAAACCAAAGCGAAAACCCGGGTACAAAAAACAGTCTCAGAACAGGAGTCTCCCGCCAGAAATCAGAGCTGCAGAGACTGTCATAATACTGCTTCAAAATCCGGGAATCCCATATGCTTTTGCGCACCAAAGGCACAGTGAACATGTCCGGGGGATAATTATCGTACATCACATAGGAGTACTCAAAATAACCGGGGTACCAAAAGCCCAGCGTGTTGGACAAAAAGGCCGCTATATATTCTTTCGTAAACTGTTCTCCGGTCTGCAGATAAAATTTCCAAAAAGCGATCGGGTCTTCCTTATAATGGTTGGAATAAAAGCAGCTTTTGGCGGGATCCGCGAAGAAAGGGTCATAGGCGCGGTCCAGGGGCCAGGCCATCCATTTCGGGCTGTCAATAATATAGGACTTCATCAGTTCTGTCTGTTCGCCGGTCAGCTCCCCCGCCCTCTTGGCGGAGACCCGCTGCAGCTGCTGTATGGGTACGCTCAGCGCCTCCCGCACCTCGCCCTGGGCGATGCCTAAGGCGTCAAAAACAGGACCGGTATAGATTTTGTACAGAAAGACAGGCAGCAAAACTGCCGCTATGAGGGCAACATACGCTTTGGCTCTCTTTATTCGGCGAATCCTCAACAGGAACAAAGCGGCAAAACAAAATAGATAGATGTGGATGCCATTGTTCCTGAGGGCGCACATCAGGAAACTGATAACCGGCAGAAGCAATAAATTCTGCTTCCGCTGGAAATATTCTGACGGATTCGTTGCGATTTCCGTAAAGTGGCAGGCAAACAATACCAGGAAGGCCCCATGCAGGGTGTCCTTTATCATCGTCACAGACAGGCAGGCGTTCACGAACCAGGCCGCCGAGAGCAGCGCAGTCAGCAGGACTATCAGGACGGGGACTTTCTTTCTCTTCAGCAAGAGGACCAGGCGGGCCAGGGCGTAGCTCAAAATCAACATCTGCAATAGCGACAGCAGGCCGATTCCGTGCTCATAGCTGGAAAAAAGGGAGTCCCCTAATCTCATGAAGACTCGTATAAGCCATGTGTGCAATACAGGATGATGGTTGTTCGTAATCTCGCCCAGGGCGCTGCCTGTCTGGGAGATGATATCGTAGGACAGGACTCCCGGGTATAAAATGAGCCAGGCAGGTATCCATGACACAAAATGGAAGGCCCAGACAAGCAGAAAAAACCTGCGGTCCCCCACTTTGTCAAGGCATCCGCCCAGATACCGGGAGATGCGCCCGTCTCCCGCCAGCCAACGCCGCTTCTTCAGGACGGAAAAAAGGAAAAGATTCAATGCGGTACCTGACAGGAAACACAATAGAAAGGGAAAAAGCTGCGAGGGATTGAATTTTATATCCTGGGCTTCTATCACAGGGCCTGCCACCGTATAAGCAATGCTGTATAAAAGCGCCAGAAAAACGGCAAAAAATATATTTGTCATTTTCGCTCCTTCCGTTACGACTTGCCTGATGTCTTTTACAGACTTTCCCCAGAGGGGAAGTGTGCCCAGAATTTGGATTATTCATTCATATACTAGCATAAGTTGCCTGCTTTGTCCAGAGAATGGCAGGATATGCTTGACTTTTCAATCCCGGCCCAGAAGCCTGGTACATGGATGGGGTCATCCGGACAGACACGCTGCCTGAAGGAGTGAAGCAGAAGTCGATTACCCGCGAAGCGCATGCTCTCGGCGTCAAGCTGGGGAACAGCAAGGAGGCGAGACGCCAGGTAGAGGAGAAGCCTATACTTAGGAATTGTCGGAAAATAACTGCTGCAATTGCTTCAGGCAAAAGCCCGGAAATACAATAAAAATTGCCATAAACTTGCAGCAGTTATTTGTAGACAATTCCTTATGCAGCGCCCCGCCTATATGTCGGAAGCCATTTCAATCTGCCCGGCAATTTCTTTCCTTGCGTGACCAACTGGCTTCTGCTATAATCTAGGGTATATGAGGGGGGATATTCTTAAATTTTTTTGAAGAGTTGGGATTTCATCTTTCTTAAATGACAGAATGTGGTAAAATGACTGTATTCAGGGCGGGGAGCGGCAGGAGACGGTTGATTCCGGCGGGTGAAAGTACGGGTGTATCGGATTATGAAAGAAAGAATCTATGTGTGCCACACATACTACCATGTATATGTGACTTTTTTGAAGGAACTGAACCTGCCCCGGGAGAAGCGGGGGCAGGCCACTTTGCTGCTGAGCAGAATGTCCATCGATTTCGAGCGGCTGAAGGAGCGGGTGGAGGCTGTGGGGCTGTTCGGGCAGGTGCTGGAATATGACGAAAAGCGGGGGGATTTCTTCCCGGAGCTGGCAAAGTACAACCAGGACAAGGGCAACATCGTCTCCAACATGCTTTCCCGGATTAAGTATACGAAGAAGCTGGCGAAGCTCAACGCGCCCTACGTGCCGGTGGATTTCAGGGAATATGGTGACATATATGTCTTCTGCGACAGCGATCCTGTGGGGTATTATCTGAACTGGAAGCGCATTCCCTACCACGCCCTGGAGGACGGCCTGAACTGTCTGGTGTATTTCGATGCCGCCAGATATGACAACCGGGGGCATTTTGGGCTGAAGGCCTTCTTTTCCCGGCAGCTGAACCTGGTGTTCGTCCAGAACGGCTACGGGAAGTACTGCATCGACATGGAAGTCAATGACATCGGTGCGATTCCTCATCCCTGCCCCAGGTATATCGAAGTCCCCCGGCAGCCCCTGGTGGACAGGCTGGAGGAAGAAGACAAAGATATGATACTCCGGGCCTTTATCAGGAACAAGGAGGAGCTGGAGCGGCAGATCGCGGACAGCAGCCAGGTGGCGGACAAGATTCTGATTCTCACGGAGCCGCTGTGTTCGCTGGAGGTGCGGGAGCGGATCTTCCGGGATCTGACGGAGGCTTACAGTAAGGAGGGGACGGTATTCCTCAAGCCCCATCCCCGGGATGAGCTGGATTACCGCAAGCTGTTCCCGGAGTATCCTCAGTTCGACGCCACGGTGCCCATGGAGATGTTGAATTTCTTCCCGGGGCTGACGTTCCGGAAAGTGGTTTCCGTGCTGACGGAGACCAGAGCGATTCAGTTCGCGGAAGAGGTCGTGAAGCTGGGGCCGGACTTCCTGGACAAATATGAAGACCCGGAGATTCATCGGCAGAATGAGATGATATGAGATTCGGGGCAGTCAGGATGGAATGGTGTGCTGTGAGGTTCGAGGCATTGCCTACAGGATAGGATGCTATGAAATCCGGGGCAGTCAGGATGGATAGGTGCGGCGTGAGACTCGGGGCATTGCCTACAGGATAGGATGCTATGAAATCCGGGGCAGTCAGGATGGATGGTGGGCGTGAGGGTCGGGGCATTGCGGACAGAACGGGATGATATAAGGATTGAAAGAATAGAGAAGACGGTTTAGGAGTGAGCGGCCTATGGCACAGATTCTGAAGAAAATGAATGTATTGCTGGACAGGAGGCAAAAGCTGGCCATGGCGGGGCTGATGGTGCTGATGGTGATCGGTGCTTTCCTGCAGACCGCAGGGGTAGGGCTCTTGGTGCAGGTGGTCAGCGTGGTGATTGACCCCGGAGCCGTGGAGAAGAGCGCTATGGTCAGGGGTTTTTATGATTTCCTGGGCTGTCAGGATTTCCAGAGCTTTTCCGTCACGGTGATGGCGCTGCTGATCGTGACCTTCGCCGTGAAGAACGTCTTTCTGTTCGTGCAGCAGAAGCTGACCTTTGCCTTCGTGTACACGAACCAGTTCCGGACTTCCGAGCGCATGATGCGCAATTATCTGCGCCGGGGCTATGAATTTTACCTGAATGCAGACACGGCTGTAGTCCAGAGGAGCATCACCTCCGACGTGAACAATATGTACGCTTTGATACTGGCTCTGCTGCAGCTGCTGTCGGACGGGGTGGTGTCGCTGTTCGTGGTGAGCTACTGTCTCATGGCCAACGGCCTGATGACCATGCTGCTGGCCTTTTCCCTGGTAGCGCTCATGGCTGCCATCAAGAAAGTCCTGAAGCCCGTGATGCACAAGGCCGGGGAGGACAACCAGAATTACTACAGCAGCCTCTTCAAATGGATTTCCCAGACTGTCCAGGGAATCAAAGAGGTGAAGATTATCTGCAAGGAACAGTATTTCGTGGACGAGTACCGCAAGTGCGGCAAGGGCTACGTGGACGCGGTACAGCGCTACAGCCTGTACAACAATGTGCCCAAGCTGCTGATCGAGACCGTGTGCATCGGGGTGATGATGGGCTATATGATCGTGCTCACCCTCACGGGCACGTCCACGGAGAACATGCTGGAGGTGCTCTCCACTTTGGCCGCCGCGGCCTTCGTGCTTTTGCCCGCGGTGAACCGCATCAATAACCAGATCAATTCCATCGCCTATTTCGAGCCCTTCTTCATGGGCGTCAGCGACAATCTCCAGGAGGAAATCGAGGATGACAGGGTGGACATGTCCTTTGCCGCGGAGGCGGAGAAGCTGCCGTTGGAGCGCTCCATTGAGCTCAGGGACATCACATACGCCTATCCGAATACAGAAAAACTGATTTTCGACCATGCCGAACTGGAGATAGCCATTGGCTCTGCCGTGGGCATCGTGGGTACCTCCGGCGCGGGGAAGAGCACCATCGTGGACGTGCTGCTGGGGCTTTTGGAGGTGAGAAGCGGTGCGATTTATGCGGACGGCGTGGATGTGAAGACCTGTTATCGGGCTTTCCTGAAAAATATCGGCTATATCCCTCAGATGATTTTCATGCTGGACGACACCATCCGTAGGAATGTGGCCTTCGGCGTCCATGATCAAGACATAGACGAGGAAAGGATTTGGGAGGTGCTCAGGGAAGCCCAGTTGGACGAATTCGTCAAATCCCTGCCGGAAGGCCTGGACACAGGCATCGGAGAGCGGGGCATCCGGCTTTCCGGGGGGCAGCGGCAGCGCATCGGCATCGCCAGGGCGCTGTATTACGACCCGGAGGTGCTGATCCTGGACGAGGCCACTTCCGCTTTGGACAATGACACGGAAGCCGCCATCATGGACTCCATCAACCGGCTCCACGGCCGGAAGACTTTGGTCATCATCGCCCACAGGCTCCAGACCATTGAGAAGTGCGACGTGGTGTACCGGGTGGAGGATGGGAAGATACGCAGGAACTGAATGGACTAGATGGAGATTTTATGTTTGAGGGAGGCTGCCTGATGGTTGAGTTAAGGGAAATTACAAAAGAAAATTACGAGGAATGTCTTCAATTGGATATTGCTGAGAGCCAGAAAGACTTTGTTTCATCAACGGTTCATTCGCTGGCACAGGCATGGGTATATTATGATACTGCTTTTCCTTTTGCCATTTATGCAAACAACACGATGGTAGGATTTAGGAATTGTCGGAAAATAACTGCTGCAATTGCTTCAGGCAAAAGCCCGGA
>OFGX01000134.1_pt1 | contig 61553 bp, 45 predicted proteins | sample 1521831 | NCBI WGS metagenome assembly OFGX01 (sample SAMEA3504080, study PRJEB24116) | mouse gut metagenome | biome: mouse gut; feature: mouse-associated habitat; material: faeces | place: Denmark | collected 2011 | reverse complement strand
CATCAATGCTTTGGATACAGAGTTTGAAGTGGTGAAAGCCAACGGAAAGGAGTTGATTTTGAAATCCGATTATGCTACACTGATGCTGAAAAGGTTTTAGCACGGATATAGAAGGTGAAAAGAAGAGAGGACATATCGATTGGGATGTGTCCTCTCTTTTTTATGATATATGATTAAAACAGTTTAGCAGGATATTCTCCGGCATCTACCAATGCCTGAATCTTGTCTACTACACTCTGGCGGTCTTCGGGATAAGTTACACCGAACCACTTGCTGGCAGTATCCAGAACTTCTACGGTAGCTGTTCCGTCACTAATCAGTTTGTCTACCATCAATGGAATAAAGAATTCGCTCTTCAGGTTTTCCATGTTCTTGGGATCACTCAAGAAGGTCTTGAAGAATTCCTGGCTGTATGCAAAGTAATCGGGAGTGAAGCCCCAGAAATTCATACTAACCGGAGTTGTGTCGGCTGTTGCTGTCCATTCGCCATTGTCGTCGATGTATTTCACTTCTCCGTCAATGCGCTGAATCTTGGTACGTTCTACTACGGAAGTCAACAGATTCTTGTCGTTTGTTTCACAGATACCACGAGAAACGGTACCGCTTTCGCTCAGGGTGTTACCTACACGGAAACCTACCATTGAATAGGTGTTTTTAGATCCTTCAGGAAGATTTGCAAGGAATTTGCCCATTACCTGGAATGAGTCACGGCCATAGAAGTCGTCACAGTTGATTACTGCAAACGGTTCTTTAATAACATCGGCACCCATCATGACTGCATGGTTGGTACCCCATGGTTTGGTGCGGTCGGCAGGACAAGTGAAACCTTCGGGCAGTGCGTCCAAAGCTTGGAATACCATTTCGCAAGGGATGTGTCCTTCGTACTTGGAAATGATTTTATCGCGGAAATCTTGTTCGAAATCTTTGCGGATAACAAAAACGAGTTTGCCGAAGCCGGCGTTAATGGCATCATAGATGGAATAATCCATAATAGTTTCGCCGTTAGGACCCAGTCCGTCCAATTGTTTGAGGCCACCATAACGGCTACCCATACCGGCTGCCAATAAGAATAATGTAGGTTTCATAGTCTATTTATTTAAAAATTGATATTCTGACTACAAAGCTACAAAAATATATGAATGAAAATGTATTTGTGAGAGGAAAAAGAAAAAAACGTTCTTTTTTTGAATTTTAATATCGATAAAATGTATTTTTCCGAATAATATTCCTATCTTTGCGCCATCAGTTTGAATACTAAAGTATTAAAATATATATCCCTCAATGATTGTGGAGGACATTACGATGTGATATCGGGGTGTCCTCATTTTTTTTGCCCCTTCCTCTATTAGAAGGGGTAGCCGATAGCGAAGTGAAGGCCAAGGCCGTCTTTGAACTTCGGTATATTGTAATAGCCGCTTTTTCCGGTGTCGTAGGGGGCATGCAGGGCGATACCCAAATCGAGGCGGATAACCAGGAAGGTCAGGTCATAACGCAATCCTACGCCGGTGCCGAGCGCCACACTTTTTGCAAGGTTCCGCATGGTGAGTTCTCCACCGGGACGCGCTTCGTCTTTTTTCATCAGCCATACATTGCCCGCGTCAAGGAAAGTGGCGCCATATAGGTCGCCCAATATAGGGAAACGGTATTCTATGTTGGCTTCCAGTTTCACGTCGCCTGTTTCGTCAATATATCCATAGCGGTTGTCTGCGTTGGGGTGGAAAGTACCCGGACCGATGGAGCGGACTGTGAATGCACGTATACTGTTGGCGCCTCCGATATAGAACTGTTCGCTATAGGGGGCGACGGTCTGGTTGCCGTATGCATAGAGTATTCCTCCCATCAGGCGGGTGGCTATGTGTTGCTTTTCTCCTACTTTGAACAGGCAGCGGACTTCCGAGGTCATTTTAAGGAATTGTGCGAAGGGGCTTCCCAGCAGTTCTTTCCCTTTTTCCTTCATTCCTTTGCCGAAGGCGGCATAAACAAGTGAAGTCACATTGCCGGCAGAGGTGAAGGAGGTTTCCCACCATAAGTTATGCCGTTTTTTCAGGGGGGCGTTGTCATAAGTAAAGGTATAGCTCATGGCTGGGATAAACTGATTTCCCAAACTGAGTGCCAGTGACTTGTTTACATTGATAATGGAATCGAATTCACTGGTGGTATGTTGCAGGGTATTGAACGTAAGCCTGAAAGGGGTTACTGTGTGTTTCCAGGTGCGCGATGGCTGGAAATCATAACTGACGGTTCCGCCAAAAGATAACATCTTGAAGAAGCGGGCACGGTTCAGCTGGTCCACATAGAGCTTGAAAGAGGTATGAGAGGGAAACAGTAAGCGGTTCGACTTGTTCTTCCACGGCAGTAACAGGCGTGGATAATCCAGTGAGAAGGATGCTCCCAGTTCATACGAATTCATTTTTGACTTGTCTCCAGCCACACTGTTGGATGCGGTTTGCCATTCGTAGGACCCTTTCAGTTGGAAAGATAGTTTGGCGGCTGTGCGCATAAAGTTGCGTCGCGACAAACTGAAGATGGCTCCCGGGCCTGTCTGGTCGGTGCTCTTGGTTGTGACATTGAATTCCAGCTCTCCGTCGTAGGGAAGGTCGAACATGGCATTTACCTTGATGTTCAGGGTGTCACAGTCGGGCAGGGTGTCTTTGGGTGTGTAGCGGAATTCTGCATATTTAAAGATTCCCAAGCGTGCCAGTGCTTCTTGGGTATAGGTTTGGCGTATCTGGGAGTATAGTTGTCCTTCTTTATATAGGAAACGTCTGCGCAAGACCTGTTCGCGGATACCGGGTTTCTTGCCATGATAATGGATGGTCATATCTGCAAAGGTCAGTGAGTCTGTCGGTTGCTCTCCCTTATATCCTGTCAGGTAAACAGAGGTCTTTCCTATATAATAAGGACGGCGTGCTTCTGCCGGCACTCCTTTTTGCGGCACTACCTGCAAACTTACAAAACCGGGATTGCGCAATGTGTCTGCGCGGAAGGTGGTAAACTCGGGGCGGAAATAATAGTATCCGTTATTTCTGAAAAGAGTACTTAGCCGCTGGCGTTCTTCTTCCAGTTTCAACACGCTGAAGTTGTCTCCTTTGCGTAATATGCGCTGGTTGTAGGTGGCACGAATCAGGCTGTCGGCCCGTATCGGATATTTGAGGTAGGCAATAGAGTCCAGATAGTAAGGATTGGCCATATTGATTTCATAGTTGAGCTTTGCTTTTCGGGGGTTCTTCAGGGTGTCGACCGAATAGGAGACAGAGCCATTGAAGAAGCCATAATCACGCAACAAGTTGGTCGCTACCTTTACACGGGTTTCGGGATTGACGGTGGAGATATAAACCGGGGTGGAGCCTAGCTTGTTGAATATCCAGCGGCCCAGTCCCTTCTTTTCCTGGTATTTCACAAAGTCATTATATATCCACAAACCGAACGGAATGGGAAAGCGCAGGGAGTTGCTTCCCAATATGGCGTTATTGGGAGGGTAGGACAGGGCTGCCTCTACTTCTTCCAGAGTTTGCACTCCGGCGGGAGTTTTGTCTTCGTTGATAACGTTCATGTTCTTTACGCCTACGTAAAGAGTTTCGCCTTCGGGCAGGTTCTTTGTGGTGGAGCAACCCGCCAGCAGGCATAGAAAAGCTGTCAGCAACAGCTGGTTAACGTGAAGTTTTCTCTTTCTTATCCTTGTCATTTTTATCAATCTTTCTTTTTCCTGAATATAAATAACTCACCCAGATGGCTCATCTTCTTTCGCAGAACGATACCGACGCCTGTTTCGATGATTTCACCTTCGAGCACACTCTCGTAGTTTTTGTCGTGGAACACCTTGATATATCGGGTACCGCTATTGTCCAGACGATATTCGACGGAGACGTTGTCGATAAATGTTTCATCTTGCTGGGCGGTATTGCCGGTAGACACTTTTCCGCCGATAACGATGCGGAAACGGTTATTCCAGAAACGTTTGGCAAACTGGAAGTTGTAATCTGTACGCTTTCCGCCGTCTTCGGCATTGTCGACGGTTTCCATGCCTAGGCTGATGTCGAGGGCTTTTCCTGCAATATTCGAAATTTCGCTTTGCAGGAAGGAGTTGAGGGCATTGTTCATATTGAATCCTCCGGTAGAGTTGCCTTCTGCCATATACATACCGGTGACAAGCATGGTTACGGCCAGTTTGCCCCGTTCTTCTGGACTCATGGCGGTAAGCTGGTCTTGCACGGAGGCGTCTTCGGGGGCTGAAAGGGTAAAGGCCAGTCCCAGGTTTTCCAGTCGTTGGCTCAGGGCGATACCTACATCGAAGCTGACCATGCGGGGGCTTTGTCCGTCCTCGCCCACAGTGGCGCGCACTCGCTCTGTGGCGGTGATACTGAGTTGGGGGTTCATCACGTTGCCTGTCCATTCCACATAGCTGCCGTTCTGGATATTGAACGTCTTGAGCGGAATGACCGGGATTTCATATTTCATTTCACCGCTGATGAGCGAGTAGCGTCCGTTCAGCAGCATCTCGCCTTGCGGGGTGTATTGGAAAGAAAGGTCTCCGCCTCCTTCGAGCAGCATATAGTTGGAACCATCCGGTGTGATATCGACATGTGCTTGAACGGCTTGGTCGATATGCATTGTCATGGCGATATCCATGCCATTGATGGACACCGGCTGGATGGTTTCGTTCGCCACTTCAGTGGTGTCATTGAAGTTGACGAAAGTCACCATGTCTCCCAAACGGTCGTTTACGGTCAGCGGGGAGTCTTTCATCACATAAGTGAAATCTGTCTTTCCCAATATATTCATATTGCCCCGCATCATGAGGGCGTCTACGGGGCCGCGGAGAGTGGCGTCGAAGTCTACATACATCTTGCCGTATACCATGGCCCGTTTGGTGCGGGGAGCATTCAGTAGTTCGTAGTTCCGGGCCTTCATCTTCAAGTCGGTAGTCATACGCTCCAGATTGGAGAAGTCCACATGACCGTTGATAGTGAAAGGATTTTTTCCTTTGGTGAAGATATCGAAGTCCTTAAACATCATTTTGCTGTTGACCATCTGTACCGGCTCGTTGTCGAAGCGGAAGAGTGCAGACAGTTCGGGCATGAACATTGATACGGAGTCGAGTGACAGTTCGCCATTGAGCAGAGGCTTGGAGGGGTCTCCCTTCATGGCCAGTGTTCCGTCAATGTCGCCGTTCAGTTCCACCATATTGTCGGGGATGAACGGATTAATGACATTCAGCGGGAAGTGTTCGAGCGCAACATCTGCACTCAGGCTGCCTTTGCCGTCGGCTGTGGGCAGATAGATACCGCCGAGGTGGGCTATCTCTTTGTTATTGTGGCGGATGTATCCGTCTACGTGGTGGTCTTTCTCGTCGCCGGGCAGATATACGCCACTAAATTCCCAATTGCCGAGTGGGTTGCCTTCATATTTGAATTCATCGACTTTCAAGTCACTGCTCACCATCATGTAGGGGCCGGATTCGATATAGTGCGTTTCTGCTCCAATCCATCCTTCCATATCAGGCATATAAGGCAGGATACGGCGGAACTCTTTCAGATTGATTCGGGAGAGCTCGACTGTCATGTCCTGACTGGCAATGGTATCTTCGCGATTGGTATAGAAGCTGAGGCCCGTACCTGCATCGTCGTGCAGATGGAGATTGGCATGGATGCGTCCGCGGTCTGTCAGGAAGATATAATTATCCCTGTTGACCGTGAAAGGACGGTAAACCAATGTCGGATGTTCGGGGAAAAGACGTAGACGGATTCCCCGACGTCGTAAATCGGCCTGCACTCCCATATAGACGCCTTGCTCCTTGCGGGCGTTGAGGTACTGAATGAGCAGTTGTGCCTGATTGGTACCGATGTTTCCTTCCAGGCTGACATCGTAAGCTTCTTGGTTAAGCTTCGGTCCGTTGACAACTCCACTTAGGAATTTGATGCCTTCCATGTCTTGCTGTACGTCAAGATAAATTGTATCCAAGACAATGCTGTCTGTGCTCAGACTATAAAGGAATGCTTCTCCGTTCAGCCCTTCTGTCGGAGAGGAATCCATATCCATAAAAAGTTTCCGGTAGGAGATGCCCATCATGGAAAGGTAATTGCAGACCGGATTATCCTGTCCTGAAGTGACGCGTAAACACAATCCGGGCAGATATTGTTTCAACTCTTCCTGGTCGATATGTTTATGCTCCCACTGTTCGGAGAGTTTCTTCATCAATATCTCTGCCTGGCGGGATAAGCGTGTGATGTGCCCGGCTCCTTCCAAAGAGAGGTCGAAATCACCGGCACGCAAATACATCCGGGTAGAATCGCTTGCTGTGGCAAATCCCAGTAAAAGGTCTTTGGGATGAGATGTGCGTTTGGGCGTGATGACGGTGATATTGGCCATGGATGCATCCACGGAATATTTGTTAGCCATATCCGTTGCGAGGTGGACGGTAATATTTTGCGAAGTCTGCATGCGCTCATTCATCAAGTGCAATGCCTGCCAGTCCATGCGGTCGATATCCAGCTTCAGCGTGGCTGCCGCATTATGCGGCTTCAGGCTGCCATCGAGGTGTGCCCGTATATCCATTACTTTATTATTGATTAATAAAGCAGTGTTGATGATATGTTTTTCGAGTCCGGCAGAAAGTTGGATGCCCGACAGGATATAATTGCCGTAATGGAAACGGTCGATACTGCCCGAGGCACTGAAGGTGGTTCGGGGAGACATGAAGTCCAGTCCTTCTCCTTTGACACCAAGGCGTGCGGATACTGCAAAGAGTGAGTCTTGCGGCAAGAATCGGTGCAGGTTCAGATTATTGACGGCAACATCGGCTTCATAGGCCTCGCGTGAAAGGTCGTACTTGGCATAGAGCCGGGCGGCATGTTCCATTTTGAAATCATCTGTAATGGAGATGCTGTCATTATACACGGTGATGGGGATGGTGTCGATGACTGCCAATATGCGTGCGTCCGGTTCTTTCAACAAAAGGTCTGTACCCATTTTGGAGCCCGACATGCTGAATTTACCTTCCAGGCGTGTGCCGTTAGGGATGGCAATACCTTCGGCAAGAGCACTCAGAAAATCCATGTTCCCCACTTCCGTTTCGAGTGTAATGTCTCCTCCGCGTTTCAGCGTATCGGTCAGATGGGTTAATTCGCCTTTGGCAAAAAGCTCCAATGCGCCGGGAAGTTCGGCACTCAGAGTGGTCAATTTGAGTTGGTTGAGGTCACCGTCCACTCCTGTACGGATGCGTAAGGGTTCGGCTGGGTATTTCTGTACGAAATGTTCGTCCATACCGCCTACCAAACGTATGATGTCCTGTTTGCCTATATCAGCCATTAACCGGGCGGATAACCGTCCTTTACTTTTCATTTCGAATACGTCCCAATCGATGGATGCATTCAACTCGAAGTCCGAATCGGAGGTGGTGAGACGCAAAGAAGGGATACGGAGCGATTTCTGGTTGGAGAGCAATCGTCCTTGGGTGGATAGAAGTTCCAGTCCTGAACGCTCCTTTAGCACAAACCGGTTGATAATGGCTTTCATGTCACGGCCCTCATAATGAAGAGAGTCGAGTTGCACACCGATGCCGGTCAGTGCGATATGAGAAGGATCCAATCCTCTCAGGGCAATGCTGTCGGGCGGGAGAAGAGACGGTGCTCCCGAATCATAGTTCACCTGTCCGTTTTCTATTTTAAAACTTTGAAGGGAATAGGCGGATTTATGCAGGTCTATCAATCCGTTGCGCAAAGATGCTTTTGACAGCGATGTGCTGAGCGCGAGACTGTCAAGCGGCATCTGCAAAGCGAAAGACACATTTTGCAAGTCGATGTCCTGCAGGATTATTTTCCAGTAGGTGGTATCGGTTTTGGTGGTGTCGGCAGCTGTGGTGTCATTCAGGCAAAGAGACAAGTCGGTGTCTTTGAGCAGTACTTTGTTCACTATGGCTGTTTCGGGGTCGAGTGCCACACCGTGGCTGGATATAAACAATTCACCAAGAGTTCCCCGCAACTGCATCCCATTAATCAGGTCATTGGAATTGACGGTGGCCTCTTTGAGGGAGATACCATCTACTTCCACTTGCTTTTTCAGCAATGGCAACAACTGGACATTTACCTGAAGGCGCTTTACGCTGAGCAGCGTATCGTTGTGCAGGGAAGACGCTTCCACATCATTCACCACCAAGTTGAGCGGAAAAGATAAAGAGATTCTTCCCACCCTTATATTCATTCCGGTTGATTCAGAGGCATATGAAGCCGCTTTGTCCACCAGGAAATTCTGTATGGGGGGCAAATAAATCAGTATACATAAAAGAATGAACAATATGAAAGGAGAGGCTACCGTCCACATTGTCCAACGGATATATTTCTTTTTCATCGTGTGTTTTGTACAAACGTTTCTGCAAACTTAAACAAATTTATCGGCATATTAGTTGAATGTATCTGCCTTTTATCTTTTATTCTTGATAATTTTATCTTTTCGTCCATGTGCTATTGCACTTTATACTCACTTGGCGACATTCCGGTGTGATGTTTAAAATATTTCCCAAAAAAGGAAGGGTTGGGGAAATTCATGTAATAGGCTACTTCCTGAATGGACATGACCGAATATTTAAGTAATGCTTTTGCTTCCAGAATTACATATTCGTCAATCCACTCACCGGCTGTTTTTCCACTAACTTTCTTTACCACGGTAGAGAAGTGTTTCGGACTTAAAAACAACTGTTCGGCATAGAAGTCCACCCGTCTTTCCTTGCGATGGTGTTCGGTCAGTAAATTAATGAATTGGTTGAATAGTATTTCTTCGCGTTTCATGGATTTGGGGTTGGCTGCCAAAAACTCCGGTTGCCTGCGATGCAGGATGGAACCTAATTTATAAAGATAGGCACCCATCAGCCGCCGTACAATCTCTGTGCGGAAATTATCGTTCCGGTCAATCGTTTCTTCTATTAATGTGTAGAAAGCCTCCAGCTCTTTTACCTCCTCATCCGTCAGGCTGAAAATAGGTTGTTCTTTCAATGAAATAAAGAAAGGCATGAAACTGTTCAGGTTGATATACATTTCTTTTAAGAAATCGGATGAAATGAGGAACATCTGGGTTTGATGCATGCCCGGTTGGGGTATTGATTGAAGGATGTCGCCGGGAGCGCAAATCACCAAATCGTTTTTAGTCGTGTTGTATTCACGCAAGTTGATGTTGATGGTTGCACTTCCTTGTTTCCGCACTGCGATGATGATACCGTCGAGGCGGAGAGGATATCTGAATATAGAATTGACATCCGGAATATAATATTCTGTATTGTCTATTATAAAATCATTGCCTATACCCTTCATGGCAGCGTTCAGTTTGCGGATGAGGGCAATGGATATATTTCCAATTTCTTGTTCCATATCTCTTAATTTTGCTTCAAAAATATAAATCAATAATCATATAGCAATCCTTTTTGTCTCCTTTATATGTTTTTTTAATTGAATTTGGCGGAAGCATCTGCCAAGTGACTGTCAATAACCCGCTAATATTCTTAATTCTTTCTAAAAGGGTAAGGATGGCAAACTATTTGTATGTAATAACCTGTATATTTAACAACAAAATTATAAAGAACAAAACTATGTCAATGTATTGGATATTATTTATTGGAATTGCGATTATTAGTTATATCGTGCAAGCCAGTTTGCAGAGTAAGTTTAAGAAATACTCTAAGATGCCACTGTCAAACGGTATGACCGGAAAAGAAGTGGCAGAGAAAATGTTGCATGACAATGGTATTTATGATGTCAGGGTGACAAGTACTCCGGGAATGTTGACCGACCACTATAATCCGGCTAACAAAACGGTGAACCTGAGTGAGGGGGTATATGGAAGCAACAGTGTGGCTGCCGCCGCTGTAGCTGCCCATGAGTGCGGACATGCCGTACAGCACGCCCGTGCCTATGCTCCGTTGAAAATGCGTTCTGCTCTTGTTCCGGTGGTTCAGTTCTCATCATCTATCATGACTTGGGTGTTGTTGGGTGGAATCCTGATGGTAAATACTTTCCCGCAGTTATTGCTCGCAGGTATCTGTTTGTTTGCCATGACTACCCTATTCAGTTTTATCACCTTACCGGTAGAAATAAATGCAAGTCAGCGTGCATTGGTATGGTTGAGTAAGGCAGGCATTACCAATTCCTATAATCACCATGCGGCGGAAGATGCATTGCGTTCGGCTGCTTATACTTATGTAGTAGCTGCGCTTAGCTCACTGGCTACATTGGTTTATTATATTATGATTTATATGGGACGCCGGGAGTAAACGGAAATTGATAACTGTTATAAGGTGAGCGGAGAAAGGAAGAATGTTCCTTCTCCGCTTTTTTATTTAATAAATAAATAGTATTTTTGACGTTCGCGAAAGAAAGCATAATATGTTGTAGATAAAGTTGTATAAAAATGATAGATGAGAAAGAACTGATATTAAGCGTCAAATCAGGTTCGGAGTGTAGCTATAAAGCTCTTTACGAATTATGGGTGTCTAGATTGTATCGATTTGTCTATCATTATGTTAAATCGGAAACGGTAACGGATGATATAGTGCAGGAAACTTTTTTGAGAATTTGGAACAATCGTAGTAAATTAGATCCTGAATGTTCTTTTAAGTCGTATCTTTTTACAATATCCTATCGATTGCTGTTAAAGGAGATACATCGTCAATTGAATAATCCTGTAATGGCAGAGTTTATAGATTATCAATCGGAACTGGCAACTGCTACAGATGAGGCAGAGAGAAAATTGGAATTTGACCTTTTTCTAGTAGCATTAGAAAAAGCAAAGAAATTGCTGCCACCTCGTCAGCGAGAAATATTTGAAATGAATAAAGAATTGAATATTCCCATATTGGACATCGCAAAGAAACTGAATATAGGGGAACAAGTGGTACGTAATCAGTTATCTGCATCTTTAAAACTAATCAGAACTGAAATGTCTGGATACTTAAAATTTTTATTGGTCTTTTGGGGTGACTTTTAGATTTATATTTTACTTCATTTTTGTTTTTGAATAGCTGATTGCTTTTTTCATGAATCATCATTGTTTGTTTCTTGTGATCTATAGCACTTTTTTATATTATGCTTTATAACATATAAATTCGTATGTTATATTTAAGCCGTATACGGATATTACTAATAAATAGTAGATATACATATATGGATAATAGAATTAGTGCTTTATTAAAAAAATATCATTCTAATGAAATATCATTGGAGGAACTGCGGGTATTGACCGGCATGATTAATAATATCTCTAATGAAGAATTATATATGGTTCTTAATAAACATTGGGAGGAGTATGATGATTACCTTCCTTTGTCACATGAGAAAATGAATGCTTTGTATAAAAATGTGCAGTCAAAGAAAAAAACTCCTCTTATTATAAATATGAAGCGTTATTGGTTGCATATTGCAGCTTCGTTGCTCCTTTTATTGGCAAGTAGTATTTCTGTGTTATTTTATATGCAGTATCAGGATATGCAGGAAATAGCGGAGCAGAACATTATAATAAATTCTGGTGAATACGGTTCTTCTTCAGTTTTACTTCCTGATGGAACTAAAGTCCGTTTGAATTCTAGATCATCACTTTCTTACCAACATGATTTTGGACAAATAGAACGAAGGGTAAAACTTTCGGGGGAAGGCTATTTTGAAGTGCAACGGGATGAAAAGAAACAATTTGTTGTAACGACTAACTTTATGGATATCACAGTATTGGGAACTACTTTTAATGTGTATGCTTATGAGAATAAAAATTTTCAAGAAATGACGCTTGTGGAAGGAGCTGTTTGTGTGGCAACGAATCATCCTCCCTATAAGACCTTGCACGTAAAGCCCAATGAAAAAGTAACTTATGACAAACGCACTGGTGAATTGAATCTGGAGTCGACTCGAAATAGAATTGAAACAGTATGGATAGAGAAGAAATTAGTCTTTCGGCATGACAGTTTGAAAGATGTCTTTAAATGCTTGGAACGGAAATTTGGTGTGACTTTCACTGTGAATGATGAGAATATACTGAAAGATGTCTATACTGGAGTTTTTGATGAGGAAAATATTGAAAGTATATTGCGGATTTTGCAAGTACACTATGGATTTGAATATAAAATAGAAAATGCTGATATAAGTATCAGTTTGAAATAACCCAATGTTTAATCTTTAAAATAATCGTAGTATAATGAAAACATAGTATTTATAAAAAATGCTCCGAATAATTTGCAGATTATCCGGAGCGGTGTCTGGTATGGCCTACCATAAACTATGCGGTAACATAGTTTGATAAACTAATAACCAAAAATTAAATAATATGAAAAATCAAAATCAATTGATTACTTCTTTCTACAAAGGTAAGGGAAAAAAGGGATTTTTACGTCCTCTTGCTCTATCTTTTTTTATGTTGGCATCTATTGATGCTTCGGCGCAAGTCGGAAAAGTAAGTTTAGATATAAATAATGTTTCGGTAAAGGAATTCTTTTCTGCGATTGAAAAACAAACATCTTATCATTTTTCTTATCGTGATATAGAAATTCAAGATAAAGAAGCTGTTACGGTTTCTTCTAAAGATGAAGAAATAAAAAAACTATTGGTGAGAGAACTTTCACAAAGAAATTTAACTTATCGGGTTTCTGGCAATAAGATAATTGTTACTCCTGTGAAGCAGGAAAGCGGAAAAAGGATAACAGTGAAGGGGATAGTGAAGGATGCTAATGGCGAAGCTTTGGTTGGAGTAACTATAAGATTGGAGTCGGATAAAACTATAGGTGCTATTTCTGACTTTGAGGGTAATTTTATGTTACCGGATGTTCCTAAAGGAGATAAACTCTTAGTATCGTATATTGGGTATAAAGATCAAACGATTCTAGCTCAAGATAATATTGTGGTTAATGTGGTGTTAAAGGAAGATACACAAACTCTTGAAGAGGTAGTTGTAGTTGGCTATGGTACTCAAAAGAAAATCAATTTGACCGGTGCAGTGGAAAGTGTAAGTTCAGAAACATTGGAAAACCGTCCCATAAAAAGTGCCACAGACGCTCTTCAAGGAGCAGTTTCCGGACTGACTGTTACATCGGGAACAGGACAGCCAGGTGAATTTGCCAGTTTTAAAATTAGAGGAAATACATCTATAAATTCTGCCGGTGCATTGGTTATTATTGATGGTCTTCCCGGTGATATTAATTTGGTGAATCCACAGGATATTGAATCTATATCTGTTTTGAAAGATGCGGCATCTGCTGCTATATATGGTGCCCGTGCTGCCGAAGGCGTTGTGTTAGTGACAACACGCGCAGGAAAAAGTGAAAAAGTAAAGGTAGAATATTCTGGAAACTTTTCTTTTAATAAGCCCACTAGATTGCCTAAAAGTAATACGGGGCTCAATCATGCGTTATTGTCGAATGAAGCTTTCAAGAATGCAGGTTTGGCAGTTCAATTTCCAGAAGATGCCATTGTTGCTTTAAAAGATCCTTCTATTTCAGCAATAGCCAAAGGAAATGATTGGATATATACTGATAATATGGATTGGATTGGTACCATGATGGATAATAGTTTCCAACAAACTCATAATCTGACAATATCAAAGGCGGCCAAAGGACTTAAATATTTATTTTCGGCAGGATGGCTTGATCAAAATGGTATGTTTTCTGAATATGGTCCTGATAATTATGATAGAGTGAATCTGCGTTCTAATATTAGTTTGGATATTATTCAAGATAAACTGATACTGGACAGTAAAATAACCTATTTGCAGACTAATAAGTTATATCATCCTCAGTTTGCTGGTTGGTCAATTCCTTATATTACATTTATACAGGCGGGGCCTAATATGCCTATATATGATCCAAATGGAAATTATTCTCGCTATAGGATGCAGGCCAATCCCATTCAGGCACTTAGAGAAGGCGGTGAAGGCCGTAACAGGCAGCAGACAATAGAAGGAGTGTTTACGCTGAGTTATAAGCCTATAAAAGGACTTACACTGAAGGCGGTAGGAGGTGCTACTATTAGAAATCGTCAAATAAAGGAATGGAGAAGACAATATGGAAAATATGGGCCTAACGGATTAATCTCAATGGGAGCCGGACAATCGGGACCTAATAAGATTTCTCAAGAGTCTCAGACAAGCCGTTATTTGACAGGGCAATTATTGGCAGAATATAAATTAAAGTTAGATAAGCATGACCTGAACGTATTAGGTGGTTGGTCTGCTGAAGAACAACTTTATGAGAATCTGGGAGGTATTAGGACTAATATCGTTGGTAATGAGGTTCCGGCTTTGAACTTAGGAGCTACTGAAGGATGGAGTAATAGCGCTGATGAAACGGAATGGGCTTTGTTGTCAGGCTTTATGCGTTTGAATTATGCTTATGCTGATAAATATTTGTTTGAAGCCAATTTCCGTGCGGATGCTTCCTCTCGTTTCTCTAAGAAAAATCGTTGGGGAATATTTCCTTCATTTTCTTTGGGATGGCGCATCACAGAAGAAGAGTTTATGAAAGAACAGAAGGTATTTAGCAATTTGAAACTAAGAGCTTCATGGGGACAATTGGGTAATCAGAATGGATTAGGCTTATATGATCATATTGCACAATATGTAGTATCCGGTTATTATCCTTTTGGAAATGAACTGGGGCAGTGGGCGTCTGTTCAAAAATTGCCTTCCGAGGAGCGTACTTGGGAAACGGTAGAGATGTTTAATGTTGCATTGGATATGGGCTTTCTTGATAATAGACTGTCTGCAACTGCCGAGTACTTTATCAAGCGCAACAAAGATATGCTTGTCTCCATTGAAATGCCAAGTGTTATCGGTATTACTGTACCTACCGGAAATAATGGTGAGCTGGAAGTGAAAGGATGGGATTTTTCTATAGGATGGAAAGACAGTATCGGAGAGTTGGATTATGGAGTACGTTTTAATATCTCTGACCAAAAAGATAAGTTGGTTGATTATGGAGTGGAATATAAGGATTTTACAGCCGGTGTAAATCAAAAAATGCAAGGCTACTCTTTGGGTTCCATTTTTGGATATAGAACAGATGGATACTTTACGAGTGAAGACGAAGTGAAGAATTCTGCTGTTATTAATCGTTCTGTAGTTGGAGTAGGTGACATTAAATATGTTGATAAGGATGGAGATGGTAAAATTTCTGCTCCCAAGGATCTGGAATACTTAGGAACGACTACACCACGTTTTGTCTTTGGGTTAAATCTGAATGCAAATTGGCGCGAATGGGATTTTGGAGCAGTATTCCAGGGAGTTGGGAAACGGAATTTCTATCTGGCACAGGAAATAATGGCTCCTTTCTCTGTCACATGGGGGAATTTTTCTTATGAAATGCATAATGATTATTGGACGCCTGAGAATCCGAATGCTGCCCTGCCTCGTCATTATGCGGGAAGTGGTCATAATTACCAAATTTCTGACCATTGGTTGCAAAATGCAGCGTATTTGAGAATGAAAAACCTTCAATTAGGATATTTGTTCAAAAAAGAATTGATTAATAAGATAGGTATAGAGCGCCTTCGTATCTATTTTAGCGGTGAAAATCTATTTGAATTCAGTAAGTTGAATAAAAATTTTGATCCAGAATTGACCAGTACTAGTGGATATATTTATCCAATTATGCGTAGTTTTTCTTGTGGTATAAATTTAACCTTTTAGATTTGAGAAAAAAATGAAAAAGATACTATATACTTTATTGTTGGCAACTCTTTGTGTGAATAGTGGTTGCAGTGATTTTTTAGATAGGGAACCTAAGACGACTTTGTCTCCTGGTACATTTTGGAAAACAGAATCTGATTTAAGACTGGCGCTGAATATCCTATATCAGAATATGAATCGCTCTTATACATTAGATAATCAATCTATCGATTGTTTTGCTGCTGTGGGGAATCATGTAAGTAGTGGCAGTTTGACTGCTAGTAATACAGATGATGTTTGGACTAAATCTTATAAACAGATTCGTATTATCAATGATTTCTTCGAAAATTACGAGAGAGCCCAAGTTTCTGAAGCAATAAAGAGACGTTATTTAGGTGAAGCGCGTTTTTTTAAAGCTTATTATTACTTTAATCTGATTAAAAGATTTGGAGATGTACCTTATATTAATCATACCTTAGATATGGAGTCGCCTGAACTTTGGGGACCTAGAGTTGAGAAAAAAGAAATTCTGGATGATATTTTGGAAGAATTACTTTTGGCTGAACAGGATGTTCCTGTGAAAAGTGCGATAAAGGCTGATGTAGGAAGAATAACGAAAGGTGCTATTTAAGCTTTAACTTCACGCATAGCATTATATTATGGTACTTATTATAAGTTTCGTGGACAAGAAGACTACCGGCAGTATCTTACTATTGCCCGTGATGCGGCAAAGCGTCTGATTGATTCTAAAGAATATGTAATTTATAAGGATTATCGTAACTTGTTCCTGCTGCCGGGAGAGGATTCGTCTGAACATATTTTGTCGTATAGATATTCAGAGGATGCCAATACTTATAATCCTCGTATCAGAGGGGTTATAGTGGATTTTATCCAGGAGCCGACAAAATGGTTGGCTGATGCGTTTTTGTGTAAGGATGGATTGCCTTTGGATAAATCTCAATATAAAGTTGAGTATTTGCCGTTGGGTAAAGAATTCGAGAATCGTGATCCCCGTATGGCTTTAACAATATGGAAACCAGGGGATTCCTTCTTAGGAGCTCCTTTTGTGCCTAACTTGTCTAATCAGACAAAAACAGGTTATATGTTTAAGAAGTATGGGGATGAAGGTTCATATTCCAATATACGTTCTCAAATTGATGAAATATTGATGCGTTATGCAGAAGTCCTTTTAAATTATGCAGAGGCTACTTATGAGTTAAATGAAAGCATTTCGGATAGTGATTTGGACATTTCCATTAATGAAATAAGAAGACGCTTTGATTCTGACCCGAATTGTTTGCCTGGTCTTACTAATATTTTTGTCACGTCGAATAATTTGAATATGCGAGAAGAAATCAGACGTGAAAGAAGAGTGGAAATGGCTGCTGAATCGTTGCGTTATGATGATTTGATTCGTTGGAAGGTAGCAGAGGCAGAGTTGCCTCAAGAAATTTTGGGAGCTAAGTTTGATCAGGAAACTTATCCGAATGTTGTACCTGATAAAGATATTAATTTGAATGAAGATGGCTTTATCATCGTTCAAAGCAAGAAATCAAGGACTTTTGACGTTGAAAAGAATTATCTCTTTCCTTTACCGCTACGCGAACTGTCTTTGAATCTGCAACTTACACAAAATGAGGGTTGGGATTAATAATGTATATTCTTAAAAAGGAACTGTAATGATATTATTTAATAAGAAAAAGTTGGCTCCGCTGGGATTGGCTTTGTTTGCAGCCAGTGTGTCAGCACAAGAAAAGCCCAATATTATTGTTTTTTTAGTCGATGATATGGGACTGATGGATACCTCATTGCCTTTTATTGTCGACGAACAGGGAAATCCGGTGAGGCAACCTCTTAATGATTGGTATCGGACTCCTAATATGGAACGTCTGGCCAAACAAGGAACAAGGTTTTCTACCTTTTACGCTCAGAGTGTGAGTTCTCCTTCTAGAGCATCTTTGATGACAGGGCAGAATGCTGCCCGTCATCGCACAACAAATTGGATTAATGCGGAGAGTAACAATCGTACTCCGTTCGGTCCGAAAGATTGGAACTGGAAGGGGTTGACTGCGGAAGATATGATATATCCGGCTGTAATGAAAAAAGCCGGATATAAGACGATTCATGTAGGCAAAGCTCATTTTGGTTGTATGAATAGTGAAGGGGAGAACCCTACTCGAATTGGTTTTGATGTGAATATTGCAGGCTCTTCTATCGGGCATCCGGGAAGTTATCATGGTGAAAATGGATACGGATGGATAAAAGGTCAAAAAGCAAGGGCAGTACCTGACTTGGAAACATATCACAATACATCGACTTTCCTTTCGGATGCATTGACATTGGAAGCAGGAAAGGAAATGGAAAAAGCCGTTTCTGCTAGACAGCCTTTTTATCTTAATTTAGCTCATTATGCAGTGCACGCTCCTTTTGAAACGGATGCTCGATTTATAAAAAACTATCAAACTGGTGATAAGAATGAACAAGCAAAAGCTTTTGCCACACTGATAGAAGGGATGGATAAATCATTAGGAGATGTGCTGGATAAATTGGAGGATTTAGGTATTGCAGAGAATACTTTGATTATTTTTTTAGGAGATAATGGTGGAGATGCTCCTTTGGGCGGTCCTGCTGATTATGGTTCGTCTGCTCCTCTGAAAGGGAAAAAAGGTTCGGAATATGAAGGAGGAGTACGTGTTCCATTTATTATGAGTTGGGCGAAACCTAATTCAAATAATGTGTTTCAGCGTATGTATCCGATAGCAGAAGGCAAAGTACAGACACAGATGGCTACCATTATGGATGTCTATCCAACTGTACTTGCTGCGGCAGGTATTGATGTTCCTGAGAATCATGTGCTGGATGGAAGTGATTTGAAGAGATTACTTCAAGGAATACCGGATAAAAAACATCGGGATGATTTTTTGATGCATTTTCCACATGAACATAGAGGCAGTTACTTTACTACCTATAGAAAGGGGGATTGGAAGTTGATTTATTATTATCATCCAGAAAAAGATGGAAATCCTTCTTATAAACTGTTTAATTTGGCAAAAGACCCTTATGAAAAGGATGATTTGGCAAGTTCAGAACCTAAAATTGCAAAGAAAATGTGCAGACTGATGATAAAACGTTTACAAGAAGAAGAAGCTTTGTATCCGGTAGATAAAGAGAATAATACACTTTATCCCATTATACCGATAAGTGATTAAAAGTGGGCCGGAATTAGAATGATTTTTTTTGAAGACTGAATGATGCCGGATATTGACAAGTGATGTTGATATCCGGCATTTTCCTTTTCAGTCATTAGCATCGTCTGTCTTCATAATGACTTTATATTCAAGTCACTTAGTATCATTTCTCTCTTTTTATTCGTTTATTACAGAGATTTTTTCGTAATTTTGTGCCTCAAAATCAAATCAGAGAATCATTATGGCAGCAAAACCGGGTATTCCTAAAGGAACCAGAGATTTTTCGCCCGTAGAAATGGCGAAACGCAATTATATATTTAATACTATTCGTGAAGTGTTCCATCTTTTCGGCTATCAGCAGATTGAAACTCCTTCTATGGAGAACTTGTCTACTTTGATGGGAAAATATGGAGATGAAGGTGATAAACTATTGTTCAAGATACAGAATTCAGGCGATTACTTTTCGGGAATTACCGATGAGGAACTATTGAGCCGCAATGCTGTGAAATTGGCCGGCAAGTTTTGTGAGAAGGGGCTGCGCTATGATCTTACCGTACCCTTTGCCCGCTATGTGGTGATGCACCGCGATGAGATAAGTTTTCCTTTCAAACGTTATCAAATTCAACCGGTATGGCGCGCAGACCGTCCTCAGAAGGGACGTTACCGCGAGTTCTATCAGTGTGATGCCGATGTGGTGGGCAGCAATTCGCTGCTGAACGAAGTGGAACTTGTACAAATGATTGATCGTGTGTTCAACAAGTTTGGCGTGCGTGTTTCCATTAAGATTAATAATCGTAAGATATTAACGGGTATTGCCGAAATAATCGGTGAGGCCGATAAAATAGTGGATATTACCGTTGCTATCGATAAACTGGATAAGATAGGTTTGGATAATGTGAATGCGGAATTGGCTTCGAAAGGTATTCCACAAGAAGCGATTGATAAACTTCAGCCTATTATCTTATTGAGCGGTTCCAATGAGGAAAAACTTGAAACACTGAAAACGGTTCTGGCTGCCAGCGAGACTGGTATGAAAGGGGTGGAAGAAAGTGAGTTTATCCTGAAGACTGTTGCCTCTCTCGGAGTGAAGAGCGAAGTAGAGCTGGACTTGACGTTGGCTCGCGGATTGAATTACTATACCGGTGCTATTTTTGAGGTGAAGGCATTGGATGTGCAGATTGGCAGCATCAGTGGTGGAGGCCGTTATGACAACTTGACAGGCGTGTTTGGAATGGATGGAATGTCTGGAGTCGGTATTTCGTTCGGAGCAGACCGTATCTTTGATGTGCTGAACCAATTGGATTTGTATCCGAAAGAGGCTGTGAATGGTACGGAACTGTTGTTTGTGAACTTCGGAGAGAAGGAAGCTGCCTACTGTCTGCCTGTTTTGGCCAAAATGCGTGATGCCGGTGTACGTGCCGAGATTTATCCTGATTCAGCCAAGATGAAGAAGCAGATGGGGTATGCGAATGACAAGCAGATTCCGTTTGTTGCCATTGTAGGTGAAAATGAGATGGCTGAAGGTAAACTGACGCTGAAGAATATGACTACAGGTGAACAATCGTTGCTGACTCCCGATGAATTGTTGGAAGCAGTAAGAGGATAATAAGAAGAGATTTTATATTTTATTTATCACCGTAGCAGCTTTATCATGGGCTGCTACGGTGATATTTTTTATAGATGGCGTTCGGGATACAAATCGTTCCACCATTCAGGGCTGTCCTGCAACCAACGTGCAAACCATGCCATGATAGAGTTGTGCCATAATATTCGTTTCGGATAATCGGCAATGAAGTGGTTCTCGCCGTCTACGGTTACAAATTCGACAGTCTTGCCCAGAATCTTCAGCGCATTGAACAGTTGAATACTTTCTCCGATGGGTACATTGGTATCCACCGTTCCGTGTAACAATAACAAGGGGGTGTTGATTTTGTCGGCATTGAACAGTGAACCTTGCTTGGTAAACAGTTCCGGATTCTTCCAAGGATAGCTGTCGGCGGCAGCTATTGCATTATATGAATAGCCCCAATACCCTTCTCCCCAATAGCTTGTCACATTACTGATACCGGCATGTGAAACTGCTGCAGCGAAAATGTCGGTTTGTGTTTGCAGGTATTGTGTCATGAATCCGCCGTAGGATGCACCCAAGCAGCCGATTTTCTTGTCATTGACAAATGGATGTTCTTTGCAGAACTGCTTGGTGCCTTCGATGATATCGTCGGCTGTGCGTTTACCCCACGCGTTGACGTGGCGTGCCGAGAACTCTTGTCCGTAACCGATAGTTCCGCTCGGATTGATGACATATACTACATAGTCTCGTGAAGCAAACAGTTGTGCACAATAGGGATTGCTGATGCCACGTTCGGTAGGAGTCGTTCCACCATAATAATATACGATTAGCGGATACTTCTTATTGGGGTCGAAATTTGGAGGCAGACACATCATGCCCTGAATAGTGGTTCCGTCTGAGGCGGTGAAGTTCCAAGGTTCCGTCTTACCCAATTCAATCTCGTCCAATATCGGCTTCATGGGGTCGGCAAGCAGACGTGAAGTCTTCTTTTTCATATCATAAAGGTAGGCAACCCCCGCATTATGATTGCTTTGTCCGATATAGGCGGCGATGGAAGGGTTGTTCTCTGAAAGAGCAAAGGCACTGGTGACATCCGTTTCCAGATTGAGTTTCTCAAACTTCTTTGTTTGGGGAGAGTAACGATAGATATTTCTGCAATCTTCATCATTGGTATTGAAATAGATGCAGCCGTCACCTTTATTCCATTGCAGAGGATAGACAGTCGGGGCAAAATCTTTTGTTATCGGCTCAATGTGGCGGGTAGCCAAATCCATGATATAAGCCTGTGAGTCGAAGTCATTGGCAATAGGGTGGTTTCCGCAATTCTTGCCTATGCCTCCGAATGCTTCGGGACTTCCGGTCAACAGCAATTGTTTACCGTCGGGTGAATAACTTGCTCCTCCCATAAAGCGGTCGTTGATAAAGAGTGTATCGACAGCCAATGTTTCCAAATTGACTTGGTAAAGAGAACTTAATGAGAAAGGACGTTCTGTGATATTCTCTTTTGAAGTGCTATAAAGGATATACTTGCCATCGGGCGAGATGTCATTCAGGTAGGTACTGTGGTTACCGAAGGTGAGACGTTCGGATATACCCGTTGCCGGATTATATTTTGCCAAAAAGCTGCGGCGGCGTGAACCGGGAATGCGGTCGGCCGGACTTACGATGCGTTTTAGCGGCCCTTCCTCTTTTACTCCCTCTTCCGAAGGATGATAAATCAGATAGTCTTCATTTGGTGACCAAGTAAAACTTTCTTCCGGAATACCTCTCAGAATAGTCTCTTCTTTTAAAGTCAGCGGGTCGAGGGTGATTACATCATTGCCTTTTGCCGCCTGTACGGTATAATACAATTTATTACTTTTGGGCATCCAGCGCATACCTTCTTTGGCATTGGACAACAGAACTTTACCTGTCTTCAGCTCGGACAGCGTGGTATAGGTATAAGAACGTTTTAAAGAGTGGTTGTTCCAATAGCGTGTAAGCAGGTACTTGCCGTCGGGTGAGATGGATACGCCGATGACACGATTGCCGTAAACCGTGTTCGGGAGGGCAAAGCGTTTCTTCTGTTCGGGAGAAACAAAACAGGTTATTTCTTTAAATTTATCATCTTTGATGAGTTCACACTTTAAAGTAGGCTCTGCTTTATCCTCAGAACTGGAAAGTAGCTTGATGGTGATTTCGTAATCGGCTTCAGGTTCCAGACGGAGGTTGACTTCACGGGTAGAGGCGCCGGATATGCTGTCTTCAGCACTTTCTTTCGACATCTTTGATTCTCCGTTGATAAAGATTTCCCAACGGGCCGGTGAAGTGATTTTTAATTTCCCCGTCATGAAGCGTTCGGCACGCAAGGCGGTCTCCAATAAGTAGATACTGTTGTCTTTCTCTGCTTTGGGGAATGATAGGATTCCGGCAGTATCGGCATTCAGCACTTGAAAAGGAGCTCCGGCAAGGTCAAGCACAACTGGAGTTTTAAGCAAATCCTTGGCTGTGTGTTTTTCACCTTTCGGGTTGATGCTGTCATTCATAATCGGGGTGCGTACTGTAATGGCATCGCGCACCTTGAATTGGGTTAGTTTCTCTTGGGCTTGCAGGCAGGTACCGGCTCCGGTTGCCAATAACAAGGCAAGCATTGTGGTTCGTTTCTTCATGCTTTTATTTTTTGATTAAATGGTTAATAAACTATTTTATCTAAAATGCCGTTGAGACAGGCAATAGCCACTCCGTAATTGGTCATCGGTATGTGCTGGCGGCGTGCCTGGTCGATACGGCTTAATACATATTTACGGTTGAACATACAACCTCCGCAATGAATAATCAGCTCATAAGAACTAAGGTCGGTGGGGAAGTCGGTGCCTGATACTATATCTATATGTAGACTTTCACCGGTTTTCTTTTTGAGCAGCCGAGGGAGTTTCACTCTGCCGATGTCTTCCGAAAGAGGAGCATGCGTGCAGGCTTCGGCTATCAGTACCCGTGATTGTGGGGTGAGGCTATCAATGGCAGCGGCACTTTCTATATAATAATGTATATCTCCTTTATATCCTGCCATCAACACAGAAAAGGAGGTGAGCAGACTGGATTCGGGTTTCAGGCGATATACCTCGTGGAACACTTGTGAGTCTGTGATAATCAGACGGGGAGCGCGTGAAAGGGCTTCCAGTGTGTGGGTGAGTCGGTCGGTTGTGCAGCTCATGACAAGGCATTTTTTGTCGAGCAGTTCGCGCATGGTTTGCACCTGAGGAAGGATGAGTCTTCCTTTGGGTGCCTGTATATCTTGCGGCATGACCAGCAATACCAAGTCTCCTTCTTGTACCAAGTCACCGGTAATGGTTTGTTGACCGAAATCGGTCGGCAGCTTTCGGAGAATGGTTTGATACACGGCTTCTATGCCTGTACGTTCCTTGGCGCTGACAATGAGAGGCGTTTCTCCGCAAGTCTTTTCAATTCGGACAGCGGTGTCGGCAGCACATTCGCGATGGTCTGACTTATTAAGAATAAGGATGACCGGAATGTTTCGGTCGTTCAATTGCTGTATCCATTGCCGCTCCTCTTCCATATTTCCGTCTTCGCAAAGCAATAATGCAATGTCTGTGCGTTCGATGGCTTTCAGGGTGCGGGCAATGCGCATTTCCCCCAATACTCCTTCGTCATCAAATCCCGGGGTATCTATAAAAATACAAGGCCCGATGCCGTGTATTTCCATGGCTTTATTCACAAGGTCGGTAGTGGTGCCCGGAACATCGGAAACAAGAGCCGTGTCCTGTCCCGTCAAAGCGTTGATAAGCGATGACTTACCACTGTTACGACGTCCGAAAATAGCAATATGCAGACGGTTGGCGTTAGGGGTATTGTTCATATTCATGAATTCTATATTAAAATCTAAAGTCACGTTTTCCTTCTATTATCTCTTTCAGATTATGTGCGGCTATCTCTTTTATTTTGGGATTGGGGATATGTTCCAATTCTTTTTGGATTAAGACTTCTCCTTTGGCGCGTGTGCCGGCGGATGCATAATCTTCCAGATATTCTTTTAAAGTCATGAGAGCGTTGGGAGCACAGCAATTCGCTATTTGTCCCGATTTGACTAATGACATGAAACGGTCGCCTGTTCTGCCTGCCCGGTAGCAGGCGGTGCAGAAACTGGGAATGTGTCCCATGTTGAGCAGCCAGTTGACTACCTCATCCAATGTCCGTGTATCGCTGATATCGAATTGGGCGGAATTTTCTTCCTTCGGCTCAGGCGTGGCGTAACCGCCTACGCTGGTGCGTGACCCGCCACTGATTTGGGATATACCCAAATGCAGTACCTTGCTGCGTGTGGCAACCGATTCGCGTGTGGAAATAATCATTCCCGTATAAGGTACGGCAATGCGGATAATGGCTACGATGCGGCAGAATATATCATCGGAAACGGCATTGGGAAAGTCGTTTGTGGAAATATCGTCAGCCGGACAGATGCGAGGCACGCTGATGGTGTGCGGGCCGACTCCGAAGGTGGCTTCCAAATGTTCCGCATGCATCAACAGTCCGATAAAGTCATATTTATAAGTGTTGAGTCCGAACAATACTCCCAGTCCCACGTCGTCTATGCCACCTTCCATGGCACGGTCCATGGCCTCGGTGTGGTAGGCATATCTGCTTTTAGGACCGGTGGGATGCAAGGCTTCGTAGTTTTCTTTGTGATAAGTTTCCTGAAACAGGATATAGGTACCGATGCCGGCATCCTTTAACCGGCGGTAGTTTTCTACTGTGGTTGCGGCAATGTTGACATTCACCCGGCGGATGGCTCCATTTTTATGTTTGATGCTGTAAATGGTGTCAATGGATTCCAGGATATATTCGATGGGATTGTGCAAAGGATCTTCGCCGGCTTCGAGTGCCAGACGTTTGTGCCCCATATCCTGCAGAGCGATAACTTCTTTCCTGATTTCCTCCTGTGTCAACTTCTTGCGGGCTATCGTCTTATTCTTCAGGTGGTAAGGACAATATACACAACCATTGACACAATAATTGGAAAGATATAACGGAGCGAACATGACAATGCGGTTGCCATAAAATTTATGTTTGATTTCTTCGGCCAAGCGAAAAATCCGTTCTATCAAGTCCGGTTGGTCACATTCCAGCAGGAGAGCTGCTTCCCGGTGGGTCAGACCTTTACATTGGGCAGCTTTGTCTATCAATGACTCAATCAGTGCACGGTTACTCTTATGGGTTTCTGCATCACTCATTGTATCCAGAATTTCCTGATGGTCAATAAACTCTTCCGCTATTTTTGAATCTGCTTTATACATTATATTCTTATTGTTTTTATGTTCTGTTTCCGTCATAATCTCCTCTTTCTGCCGAAATCCGGTACCCAATGGCGTCTAACCGTTCGGACAGCTTTTTTAATCCTTCCGCAGCTTCGGCACCGAAAGCGGCCTTATGGTCATACAAGGCATATTTCGCGCGTTGTTCCGGTGGTGATAGATTGGGCATCACTACATTGGCTCCTGCCAATATCCCTTGTTCGCGTCCATCCGTTGCAAGAGTTGCCAATGCTGTTGTGGATGGGATAAGGGCGTATGGATGCATTAACCTGAAGATGGAAAGCAATTTGAGTGTCATTCTCACGCTTCCGGCGGCTTTACCGGCAAATGGAGTGTCGTGATGGGGAATGAAAGGACCGATGCCAATCATCTCCGGTTGAAAATGCTCGATAAACAATAGGTCTTCCACCAGATGCCCGATTGTTTGTCCGGGACTGCCTACCATTATCCCCGTACCGGTCTGATAGCCGATTTCCTTTAACCATTGCAGGCATTGCAACCTGTGTTCGGATGACATGGTGGGGGGATGGAGTTGCCGGTAATGTGCCCGATTGTATGTTTCGTGGCGAAGTAAATAGCGGTTTGCACCGGCACGGAAAAAACGCTCGTAAGCCTCTCGTGTTTTCTCGCCCAGTGACAAGGTAATGGCGCAATCAGGAAAAAGCTGACGGACAGATGATACCGTTTGCTCTATCCATTCGTTCGTCATGGCGGGATCTTCTCCTCCCTGCATTACAAACGTACGGACTCCGGCTTCGTATCCTTCACGGCAGCATGTTAAGATTGTTTCCCGCGTCAGTCCGTAGCGGGTGACCGACGGATTACCTTTCCGAATGCCGCAATAATAGCAATTATTACGGCATCGGTTACTGATTTCTATGAGTCCGCGGATGAATACTCTATTGCCGAACCGAGAAAGGGTTTCCTCTTGAGCTTGCTTTTGTAGATAAGATAAGCAGTTACTGTCCTGACATTCGAGCAGAATTTTATATTCTTCCGCCGTCAGTTTATGTCCCTTCCTCAGTTTGTCTATCAAGAGTATTTCATTCCATATTTTCATAGGTTTTGGTTTGTTTGGTCAATTCTTGCGATAGTTGCCACTTACCCGACTTGCTTCCACTGTGCGTGCTGGGGCCGGTGATGCAACCTCCTTCGCAAGCCATTACTTCGATAAACTGTCCCGGAGTCTTGCCTGTTTTGGCGTATGCACGTAATGCTGCAATATTTTTTTTATTCAAGTCTGAAACCTGAATGGCATTTATCTTGTCTGCTTCCATCTTGAGGAATGCTTTCACAGCACCCATTACACCGCCTGCCTGAGCAAATCCATGCGCTTCGCGCACAGAAGAGAACTCCATGGCGTATGGTTGTACTATTTCTAAATTGACTTCCATCGCATCGAAGATAGAAGAAATTTCCTCGAATGTCATCACAAAATCCACAGCTTCGTCACGTTGTGCTTCTTTACGCTTGGCTACACATGGCCCCACAAATACTATTTTTGCATCGGGATGCTTTTTCTTGGCGATACGTGCGGCATAGTACATTGGAGAACCCGTAGTCGAAACATATTTCTTCATGTCAGGAATATACTTGTTCACCAACTCAATATAGGAAGGACAACAGGAAGTGGTCATGAACTTTTGGCCTTCTTCCAGTTTCTCAATCAGTTCATGTGCTTCATTTTCTACTGTTTCCATTGCACCTTGTGCGACTTCAATCACATCTGCGAAACCGATTTGTCTGAATGCTCCGTATACTTGTTCGATAGTGGTGCTGAACTGTCCTAGAATGGAAGGTGCTACAATAGCCACTACCTTTTCTCCTTTACGGATACGCTGTAACACATCGAACGTTTGTGATATCTCGAAAATAGCTCCGAAAGGACAAGCATTCATACATTTTCCGCAATAGATACACTTGTCTTCGTCAATGTGTTCTATGCCATGCTCGTCTTTGCTGATAGCCTTGACAGGACAGGATTCCTCGCAAGGAACCGGGATGTAAACGATAGCATGATAAGGGCAACTTTTGTGGCAGATGCCGCAACTGATGCAAGTATCGTGGTCAATCCATGCTTTACCGGTGTCTGCATGTACATGAACAGCCCCTTTGGGACAGTTGTATTGACAACTGCGGGCAGTACATCCGCGACACAGGTCGGTAATTTCGTAGTTAATCTGTACGCAGGCGGAGCAGGCTTCGTCTATCACGCACATTATATTGTCCTTGGGCATCCCATTTTCTGCACGGTCGAGTGCTTTGGCGGCATATTCGGATAATGAAGTGAGTTCGTCTATTTCATCGTCCATATCCAGGCCCAGCAAAGGGAGTGATTTATACTTCCACACGGCGCGTTCTTTATGCACGCAGCAACGTCCGGCATGTTTTGAACGTCGAGGACTCAATTCCAGAGGCAGACGGTCTATCTTGTCTGTTGTCAGTTCTCCATTTTTCCACAGTCTCACAAGTTCGGTCAGTAACTTGTGGCGGACAATCATAATGTTGTTCGTAAAAGCCATATAGTTCAAAAGGTTAGTTGTTAGGTTTTGCAAAGATAGTGATATGTTTGCGTTTCATCCCTATAATCGTTAAAGAAAATGAATAAAAAAGGATTTTGGCAGAAACGAACGTTTGTCATAATGTCAATTTGACAGTTTATATCTGCCAATTCATCGACTTTCGGCTTTGGCATGCTTTTAGTTGAAGGTTTTCCGTCGTCTTTTAAAAAGACATCAATAAACTCGATATAATGTATAACAAATAAAATATTAAGCACTATGAACATTAAACCATTAGCAGACAGAGTACTGATTCTTCCTGCTCCTGCAGAAGAGAAAACAATCGGTGGTATCATCATTCCTGATACAGCAAAAGAAAAACCATTGCAAGGTGAAGTTGTTGCCGTAGGTAACGGAACAAAAGACGAAGAAATGGTGTTGCATGTAGGCGACCAGGTATTGTATGGTAAATACTCGGGCACTGAACTGGAACATGACGGTAAGAAATACCTTATCATGCGTCAGAGCGACGTTCTCGCTGTTTTGGGATAATTCATTTTAAATAATTAGATTAACAATAGAACAGAATCATTTGTTATCCTGAATGAAAACGAAGAATCGGTAAACTACTTGGAGGTATTTTGATTCTTCACTTCGTTTAGAATGACAGATTAAAAAAAGAATAAAGATTATGGCTAAAGATATTAAATTCAACATTGACGCCCGTGAAGAACTGAAAAAGGGTGTAGACGAATTGGCTAACGCAGTGAAAGTAACTCTTGGCCCGAAAGGTCGTAATGTGATTATCGAAAAGAAATTCGGTGCTCCTCACATTACTAAAGATGGTGTGACAGTTGCTAAAGAAGTGGAATTGGCTGACCCATTCCAGAACACAGGTGCACAATTGGTGAAATCGGTTGCTTCAAAGACTGGTGACGATGCAGGTGACGGTACTACTACCGCTACAGTATTGGCTCAATCAATCGTGGGTGTTGGTTTGAAGAATGTTACTGCCGGAGCAAACCCGATGGATTTGAAACGCGGTATAGACAAAGCTGTTGCAAAAGTAGTTGAATCTATCAAGTCTCAGGCCGAAATGGTAGGTGATAACTATGACAAGATTGAACAAGTAGCTGCTGTTTCTGCCAACAACGATCCTACTATCGGTAAGTTGATTGCAGACGCTATGCGCAAGGTTTCTAAAGATGGTGTTATCACTATCGAGGAAGCCAAAGGTACTGACACTACTATCGGTGTGGTAGAAGGTATGCAGTTCGACCGCGGTTACCTGTCAGCTTACTTCGTGACTGATACTGAAAAGATGGAATGTGTGATGGAACATCCGTACATCTTAATCTATGATAAGAAGATTTCTAACTTGAAAGATTTCTTGCCTATCCTGGAACCGGCTGTACAGAGCGGACGTCCTTTGTTGGTGATTGCAGAAGATGTGGACAGTGAAGCATTGACTACTTTGGTGGTGAACCGTCTGCGTTCTCAGTTGAAAATTTGTGCTGTGAAGGCTCCGGGCTTCGGCGACCGTCGTAAGGCCATGTTGGAAGATATTGCCGTATTGACCGGTGGTATCGTTATCAGCGAAGAAAAAGGTTTGAAACTGGAACAAGCTACTCTTGAAATGTTAGGTACTTGCGATAAGGTAACTGTTTCTAAGGATAATACTACTATCGTAAACGGTGCCGGTGCAAAAGAAAACATCCAAGAACGCATCAACCAAATCAAAGCTGAAATCAAGAATACCACTTCAGACTATGATAAGGAAAAATTGCAGGAACGTCTGGCTAAGTTGTCAGGTGGTGTAGCTGTTCTTTATGTAGGCGCTGCTTCTGAAGTAGAAATGAAGGAAAAGAAAGACCGTGTGGATGATGCATTGTGTGCCACTCGTGCAGCTATCGAAGAAGGTATTGTTCCGGGCGGTGGTGTAGCTTACATCCGTGCTTCAGAATCTTTGGAAGGCTTGAAGGGCGATAACGAAGATGAAACAACCGGTATTGAAATCATCAAGCGTGCCATCGAAGAACCGCTTCGTCAGATTGTGGCCAATGCAGGTAAGGAAGGTGCAGTAGTTGTACAGAAAGTACGTGAAGGTAAAGGTGACTTCGGTTACAATGCCCGTACTGACGTTTACGAAAACTTGCACGCTGCCGGTGTGGTAGACCCTGCCAAGGTAACTCGTGTCGCTCTTGAAAATGCAGCTTCTATTGCAGGTATGTTCCTGACTACAGAATGTGTGATTGTGGAAAAGAAAGAAGATAAACCCGAAATGCCGATGGGTGCTCCCGGAATGGGTGGCATGGGCGGCATGATGTAATTTTTGCCCTATAAATGATTGAAATTCCTTGCTGGCGATAAAAAGTCGGCAAGGAATTTTTTTATTTGATAGTATTCCCTATATTTGTGAAAACTAACATTTTAATATGATGGATACATTTTTAGTTCATTGGGATAAGAAGAAGTTTTTCAACTGTCTTCCGGATGTGTGGTTTCTAGCTATTTTGTTGTTGGGCTGGGGAGAACTCATGAGTGCTGTGTTGCTAGGCATATGGCATACCGTAGAGATTATACTGGGTGTATTTCTTTTGCTGGTTACAGGTCTTTTAATCAAGCAGCTTATCCGAAGGAATGGGGCGATAAGTGTCTTTATGGGTATTTTCTTTCTGATGTGCTCCCTTTTCTTTTCAATCGCTCTCTTTTCGGAGCTTCGTGAATTCTCAAAGATGACAGAGCCTAATGCAATAGCATTATTATTGGGAGGAGGGATGATAGTGGGAGGTTCGCTGGTGATGTCGATTCTGATGATGGTACGTGATACCTCGGTTCGGATGCCATCATAACAACTTTCACAAACAATACCCCTTGTTTCTTGGGAAAAAGATACAATTAGAAAGAAGTGGGGTGTGTTAAAACGTGGATAATGCTGTCGTTTCGTTCGTAGGGGCAAGGTTTGCTCGCCCGAAAACAGTTTGCTTTGTGTCTTCGGGCAGGCAAACCCTGCCCCTACAGCTGGCGATGGGATAGGTCGGTTTAGTTTTGACACACTCCCTTCTTTTGGTGAGCCTCTTGTCGGATTCGAACCAACGACCCCGAGATTACAAATCACGTGCTCTGGCCAACTGAGCTAAAGAGGCAATTCTTTTGTTTTGCGGGTGCAAAGGTAGTGATTTCTTTTTAACTCACAAACTTTTCGTTGTAAAAAGTGGGACACATTGTTTTCTTGGGAATTTAAATCCTTGTTTTATCTCCTTATATCATATCACCTACAAAGGGAAGAGTAAGCCGTTTCTTAGGGTCGGCTAAGGCTTTTTAAACGGAAGAATATTACAGTCTCCGGCAACAGACTGTACAGTCCACCGTAGCAGACTGTACGGTCCACTGTAGCAGACTGTACAGTCCACTGCCGAAGACTGTAGTAATCCGACTGACAGACAGGCATAATCGAAAGGACGAAAACGCTTAGTCTGGCTAATGAAAAAGTGACTGAAATTACCAAATGGTAATTTTTACCCTAAAATAAGGCCTTATCTTTGCAACCGGAAAAATAAATTGATATAGGTATGAAAGATAGTATTGATTTTGGTAGTATGGAAATTCCGAAATTGTTTCGGAAGTTACTGATACCTACTGTGCTGGGGATGGTCTTTTCGGCTGTGTTTGTCATAACAGACGGAATATTTGTAGGTAAGGGAATTGGTAGTGATGCATTGGCTGCGGTAAATATTACGGCTCCACTGTTTTTGATAAGTACGGGCATCGGGCTGATGTTTGGAGTGGGGGCGTCCGTGGTTGCCTCCATTCATTTGTCGCAGGGTAAACAGAAGTCGGCGCGGATTAATGTGACACAGGCGGTGGTGGTTTCTTCTTTGTTCCTGGCATTGCTATGGGGGGCGGTGTGTATGTTTGCACCTCAAGTGGCACGATTGTTGGGAAGTTCGGAACGATTGTTGCCTTTGGCGGTAGAGTATATGTATTGGTTCCTTCCGTTTTTAGTGTTCAGTGCACTGCTCAGTTCGGGGATGTTTTTTGTGCGATTGGATGGTTCTCCTAACTATGCCATGTTGTGCAATGCTATTCCGGCAGTGATTAATATTGTGCTCGATTATGTGTTCATCTTCATTTTCGGTTGGGGAATGAGGGGTGCGGCACTTGCCACCAGCTTGGGTTATGTGATTGGGGCTGCCATGATAATCATATATTTGAGCCGTAAGAAAAATGTAATCCGTTTCTGCCGTGTGAAGTTCAGCAAGAAGAGCATGCAGCTCACTTGGCGTAATGTGAAATATATGTGCCGTTTGGGAGCATCAACGTTTTTGTGTGAGGGGGCAATAGCCTGTATGATGTTTGCCGGTAACTATGTGTTTATCTCTTATTTGGGAGAAGACGGGGTGGCGGCTTTCAGCATTGCCTGCTATTTTTTCCCTATTATATTTATGGTGTATAATGCCATTGGACAGTCGGTGCAACCCATCCTGAGCTATAATTTCGGAGCCGGTGATGAAGCACGTGTGCGTTCGGCTTTTCGTCTGGCATTGATGACTGCTGTGATTTGCGGGCTGGTGTTCTTCACGCTTACAGCGATATTCAATCATCAGATAGTGGCCATGTTCATCGACCGTTCTTATCCGGCATACGATATTGCAGTGGCAGGATTGCCTTTGTTTGCTTCGGGGTTTGTCTTCTTTGCTGTGAATATTGTATCGATTGGTTATTTTCAGAGTGTGGAGCGTGCGCGCCCGGCAATGGCGGTTACGGTGTTGCGCGGATTCGTATTCATGGTTATCTGCCTTTTCGGATTGCCGTTGCTGCTTAAAGTACCCGGTATCTGGCTGGCTGTTCCGTTGGCTGAAGTACTTACTTTCTTAGTGATAACCACAATTTATTGGCGCAAACGTCGGTTGGTTCACGGATGATTTCTTACCTTTGCGGTACTAAATCAAGTGGAAAGTATGGATGCGTTTGTTCAGAAGTTTTGCGAGAAGTACAGTTTGCCGATAACAGCGAGTTTGCAGTTATTGGCGAAAATGGAAAAGCTCCACTTCCGCAAAGGAGATTTTCTGGTGCAGGAGGGTGAACGGAATTCGAACTTCTATATTATAAGCAAGGGAATCTGGCGGGGACATTACCTGAATGACGGGGTGGATGTCTCCGTTTGGTTTGCTTCTGAAGGAGAGGCTATTTTTTCGTCTTGGGGCTACATAGAAAATACTCTTTCATTGGTCTCCATAGAGGCCATGTGTGACAGTGAACTTTATGGTATTTCTAAGGCAAAACTGGAGTCTTTTTATGCTTCATCAGCAGAATTGGCCAACTTCGGACGACGGCTTTTCGAACAACAGTTTCTCGGTTTGGAGAATTGGATTATCAGCGGAGGAAGTCCTCGTGCCAAAGAGCGTTATCTTACTTTGCTGGAAGAAAACCCTGAGCTTTTGCAATATGTTCCGTTGAAGCATATTGCTTCTTATTTGTGGATTACCCCGCAGTCATTGAGCCGCATCCGTGCAGGGTTGGGCAAGAAGAAAAAAGAGTAGCGGCTCATTCGATTGTGTGGAACTACATAGGTTTGAGCGTCAGCTTCGCCTGATGATGTGTGCTGATACAGACCGTAATATTTTGGAAGAACTCGGGGAACGTTGGGCTGTGAGTTCGCGCAACGTATACCGATATACCAGGTCAAGTCAAAAAGTGTGTGGGCATCATATTTTGAGAAGATTCCAATATGACAATGTAAGAATACAGATTCTTTTAAGGCATTATAAATGAAGTATATCAGATGACCGCTTGATTGGGTACCGGTATTGTAACCCATAGTTCACGCTTATCACCCACAGGATTTTCGGATTGGGAGTGTGTCAAAACTAACCCAGTCTATCCAATCGTCAGCTGTAGGGGCAGGGTTTGCCTGCCCGAAGACACCAAGTATGTTTTCGGACGAGCGAACCTCGCCCCTACGAACTAAACAATAGCATTATCCACGTTTTAACACACCCCCCTTATATCATCCATTAACGGCCCCTGTACTCCTGCGGTGTCTGATTAAAGCAAGCCTTAAAACAATGCCTGAAATAACGCGGAGAGTTAAATCCAACCTGATAGGCTATCTCATTTATCTGTAACTCAGTATGGTTCTTTAACAAATCGGCAGCATATTTCAAGCGGGTATTCAATATAAATTCATTCGGAGTCATGCAGCTCAGCGCCTTCAGTTTGTTATATAGCGAGCTACGGCTGATTAATAATTCTTTAGCCAACATGTTCACATCAAAATCCGGGTCTGATAAATGTTCTTTTATAATGCCCTCCAGTTTTGATAAGAATTTGGCATCAATCGGATTCAATACCAACGTTTGCATCTCAGTTTCCACAGAAGTACCAGTTGTCATCTCCATTCCGAACTTTTGTTTCAACATCTTGCGGTTGCGTATAATATTAGCAATACGCCCCAGTAATATCTTATTATTAAAAGGTTTCTCTATATAATCATCAGCCCCGCACTGCAATCCCTCCATCTTTTTATTGTCCGAAGTCAAAGCAGTCAGCAACACAACCGGAATGTGACATAAATCAAAATTACTCTTTATTTTGGCACACATCTCCAAACCGGACATTTCGGGCATCATAATGTCACTCAGAATAAGATCAGGATGTTCTTCCATTGCCTTCTGCAATCCTTCCTTACCGTCCATGGCAATAGTGACCCGATATAAAGGAGAAAGCAATGAAGTCAATATCTGCAACAAGTCTTCATTATCTTCTACTATCAACAGGCAATCCTTGGCTGTAATATCTCCTTGCGTTTCGGGAGTCTCCTCCTCCCCTGTCTGATCTGTCTCTTGTTCTCCACCTTCTTCAAGAGGCATCGCAAAATGATTGTCAAACATCTCTTCCGGCTCAACAAAAGTCACATAGTCATCATCACGGAAAAGATTTTTTTTAGGTAATGTAACCGTAAAAATAGTACCGTATTGCAGCGCACTCTGCACTGTAATTTCACCGTGATGCAATTCTACGATTCCTTTTGACAAAGCCAAACCGATACCGCTTCCCGGTGAAGAAATAGCAGAATCTACCTGATAGAAACGGTCAAAGATATAAGGCAATGCTTCTTGCGGTATACCTTCACCCGTATCGATGACTTTTATCTCGAGAACCGTTTCCTTCTCCTCTATCTGTAACTCTACCCTTCCCTTCTCCGGAGTATGCTTAAATGCATTCGACAACAGATTGGAAAATACTTTCCGCAACTGCCGGCCGTCAAACCAACACTGCATACTCTCCATCTCCGTATGAAACTCAAGTTGTATGTTCTTCAACTGCGCCTGATCCATAAAATCCTGCTGAATCTGTTTCAGATAAAGAATGATATCCAACCGGCACACATGAAGCTGTAATTTTCCCCGTTCCATCTTCCGGAAATCCAAAAGTTCGGATATCAGTTCCCTAAAATGAAAAGTATTCTTATATATTTTCTGCAAACGTGTCCGCAGATACGGAGAATAGTTACCGGATTGCAATAAAGCCTCAAGCTGCGAGATAATCAACGTTAAAGGAGTACGGAATTCGTGAGATATATTGGCAAAAAACTGAAGTTTTGCCTGTATAAGTTCTTCGTTCTTTTCTTTCTCAAGCTTCTCTTGTGCCAACGAAGCGCGTAACTGCATCCGGGCACGCCAGTTCCGCAACAATGAATAAGCGATTGCAACAACCATACAAAGGTAAACCAAATAAGCCGCCCATGTAGACCACCAAGGAGAATGTACAATAATAGCCAACGCAATGGAATGCACCTCATCAAGTGAACTCTGCTGCTTTTCACGTACAATCAGCTTATATTTGCCGGGATTCAAGTTTGTATATACTATTGTATTATTATAAATCGTATTCCACTCATTACTGAACCCTTCCAGCCAATATTCATAAATCTTTCTGTTAGCATTATCAATATAACTATTCGAAGCTATAGATATTGAAATATTATTTTCATTGTACTCCAGATTAATTTGATTGGCAAAAGGCAATGCTGTCTCCAATATATGGTCGGATGTTTCGCACGAAACAAGTTTATCGTTCACAGACAGCGATGAAAAATAAAGGTTATACCGGGGAGACGGATTGAACAAAGAGTGGCTCATGAAAGAAGCCATGCCCGAGGTCCCGCCGACAAACACTTCACCGTCACGACAACTCAATAAACCGCATCCATCATTTATGGCAGAAAGATGTAACTGATTTTCAGCATCAATCATCTTCATCTCCTGAGTTTGCGGATGATAAACCAATAATCCTTTTTCATTGGAAACAGCCAAATAGTCGCCCTGAATAACAGACAAATTATAACAATAACGAATATCGAAAATAGAACATTGCTTAAAGCTGTTTTCCGCAGGGTTGAATGCATACAGACCGTCCCCATAAGTGCCAAAGTATAAAGTACCATCGGTATACTCCACCATATTCAACACTTGAAATCTACCTAGCCCCCTCTCATTATACTTATAAATGTATTTCTCTTCCGGCATCTTCATATTAATCCGCACAAGCTGGTCATGCTGGGCAATCCAAATATAATCTTTGGAATCTATCAAAAAAGAGGAACCTGCCCGATGAGTTTCCCGAATAAACGGATATAAATGCCCCATCGTCTCCTGCTTCAAGTCCTTTACATACAGACCTCCACCGGAAAGAATATAAAGGCTGTCTCCACGCAAAATTATTTTGGAAAGAGATTTTCCCATCTCTTCCGTATGATATACTACTTTTCTTGCAGTTATATCAAAACAGAAGAAACCTTGTTTGTGAGTACCTATATACAGACAATCCCGTTCTTCATCATATTCTATACATTTCAAATTAGAGAATAACGGAGACACACCCTTTTCATCTGCCAAATAATGTGTAAATTGTGTGGAGTCTCTATGTAAATAATTCAATCCTCCCCCTTCCGTACAAATCCAGACATCCCCCCGTTTATCTTCCACCATATTTCCGACGAAGAAGAAGCTCAAACAATCTTTCCGGCCAACCCCTTCCGAATAATGTGTAAAAATATCTACCTGAGGATTAAAGTATTGCACTCCTCCATAATAGGTACCAACCCAAATTGTTCCTTGAGAATCTTTGCAAAGCGAGAAAATGGATGAATGCTTCAAACTTCCTGGTTGCGTATCTTTCTTATAACAGGATACATTGCCCAGCGTATCTATTTTATTCAGTCCATTGAAAGTTCCTATCCAAATAGAACCTTCATCGTCTTCTACAAAACACCGGATGTCATTGTTAGATAATAGAAAATTTTGCTCATCAACAAACTGTTGGCTTATACCATTTTCTATGGTATACATTCCTTGCCTGAACGCAGCCACCCACATTTTCCCCTTCGTATCTCTATAGAGTGAAAGGACATTGACTTTGGGGATAACACAAACTGGAGCCGGATTATCCAAGTTATCCACCCGATAAAGTCCGTCGGTAGTACCCAACCACACACATTCATTGTCGTCCACATAAAGATAGGTGATATGTTTCTTTAACGACAGTTGATAGACAAAAGCAAATTCCTCTTTCTGCCGATTCCATTTGAAAACAGAATCACGCGTTGCCGCCCACACCTCTTGGTCATGCATATGCAGACAGTTCGCCCTCTGCTTTAAAAGAGAGAACTGCTCCTTACGAAGATCATAACGAACAAGTGCATAATCCGAAATAAAAAAAAGATTTCCCTGTTTATCACTGACAAGATTATCTACGTTGTTCCCCAAGAAACTCCTGACAGAATCTTGCGACGGCTTATAAACAGTCATAGAATTTCCGTCATAACAACTCAACCCTTCCAATGTGCCAAACCACATTCTTCCCAATTCATCCTGACAAATGGAGATAACTGATATTTGGGACAATCCGTCTGTCTTACCCAAATGTTTAAAATACACATTGCCTCGAAGCGTGAAAGAGACAAGCAAAAGGACGTATAACAATATTTTTCTTTTCATAGTAATATCACATTTCCCATATTTCTTCATCAGACTCCAACCTTTCACCCGCAGCTTTATTCATTTTCTGCCGGTTATCGCCTCTGCATCGAGCCTCATAGGTTGATGTCTTTTCAGGATATTATATATTTATGGACTTATCTAAGATTCAGCACAAAAATAACAATAATTTCTTGATAATGGAATATGATATAAAAAACAGGGATATTTCGCTGTCTACAGGCGTTCTTTCCTCCAGTCCATCTATACCGCCCGGCAAACTAAAACTTCAGTTTCATTGTTTTATTGTCGTACATAACCTCTTTTTCAACTACAGACACGTCCCCCGATTTCGAAGGAGTAAGAATCTGAATCTTGAACTTTCTATTCTTCAATTTAGGCGACATTTTACCAGTAGGTGCAAACAGAGTGAACGTTCGATGCGTATTATTCCATTTCATTTGAATGGCTGAATAACCTCCTCTCTCATAGGCATAAGTCTCATTATCGTCTTCATAAAGCAGAAACTCTGCATCTTTACCTGCATAAACTGATAATGTCATTTCAGAACCATCGTCTTGAGCGACATATTGAACCACTTTATTACGTGGAACAATGGAACCGGCTTTTACAAATATTGGCAGCGTTTCTAAAGGAGCATCATATTTTATTTCTTTTCCTCCTTCATAACATTTGTTGGAGTGAAAGTCAAACCAATAAATACCGGAATGTTGTGGTAAGTAAATCCCTTCCAATGTATTGACATCCGAAATAACACCTTCCCGGTCATAATACATCGGTCTGGTTATTGGATGAACCATTAATGCGTCCCCTAACATATAACTGCTTCCATCATCAAACGTTTTCCGGTCGCCTGAAAAATCCACTACTGTACCACGCATCATGGCCGAACCTTTTGACGTAACCTTCCAAGCTTCTGAATATATATACGACAAAAGCGTATAACGAAGATGTATCGTCTCAACTTGGATATCATAGAATTTGCTGCCGGGCTCACCAAAATGCCAAATTTCACGCGGTACTTCTGTTCCATGAGCCCGGAATATCGGAGAAAGAGCCCCATATTGAAACCACCTTGTATATAATTCCAAATAGGCAGAATCTTTAAGTCCCTTCGCATATCCTCCATCACAAGAAGATATGCTTTTATGAATTTCCGTCCCTATCTCTCCTGTTCCTTCACCGGAATTTTCCTTACTTCGCACTCTAAAGCCACCGATATCAGTAGTCCAATAAGGAATACCGGTCATACAAATATTAAGACCGGCTACAATTTGCTTCTTTAATACGTCCCAAGAAGCATAGATGTCTCCAGACCATATAGAAGTACCAAACCGCTGCTGCCCTGCAAAAGCAGAACGAGTTAAGATAAATGCGCGATTATCACTCTGTTTCCTTAAATTTTCATACATCATCCCAGTTAATACATACGAATAAGTATTGAGATAACGAGCGGCAGATCCGATAAAAGTTTTACCGGCTTTTTTGCTCCATAAAGTCTGCTTTTCAGGATATAGCCCATCTTTATAAGCCGGTTCTGTCGCATCCAACCACCAAGAGTCCACACCTTTTGTATAAAGTCCCTGATACAGATGGTTCCAAAAAATCTTTTGGGCTGTAGGAGCATATATATCCGCTACCTTGTAACCTGCCCATGTGGGCACGTCATACAACACATTTGCCGAATCCATCTCTTGATATACTTTCGTGGATTTTCCGAAACCAGGCCAAACAGACAACGTCAACTTAACATGGTACTTCTGATGCAAACCTTCAATTACCTTTCGGGGATTAGGATGAGTAATTGGATTGAAAATCATGCCATTCCATGAATCAAGGTTTTCCCCCCAATATTGCCAGTCTTGAACGATGTTGTCTAACGGAATATTTCTCATTCGGTAAGTTCTCACCACATTTTGAAGCTCATCAAATGTCCTGTAACGTTCTTTCGACATCCAGAATCCAAAAGCCGACTTGGGAAGCATTGGTGAGTTCCCTGTCAATTCGCGGAATTCCGACATGGCATCCTTCATATCTTTCCCCACTACCAAATAATAATTTACGCCATCTCCTATCTCAGAAGTAAAAGTAGCTCCATCAAGAGTATCTTCAAAGGTGGAACAAGAATAATTATCCCAAAACAACACATAATTTGAAGTGGATACAACAACCGGATTTGCAATTTCACGATTGGCGTGTACCAGCAACTCCTTATGCCCCCTATAATTATAAACCCCATCCTGATACTGCCCCAAACCATAAATAGCTTCATCAGGCTTTAAAATGAAGGTTTGGCTCACTGTATACGCTTTTTCCCCTAAATCATCAATTTCAGAAAACTGATTACCACCTTCTACGAGAATCGTATCATGGCTTTGAGCATCAGAAAAAAGAATCCTATCCTGCCAAACATCATAAGTTGCTTCTACTTTTGCCGATTTTAAAGTAATCTTATTTTGCAATGAACGATATTTTATACCTTGCACTCCAAAGGCTTTATCGTTTACAACAAGGGAAGGCTTCTGTTCTTGTCCTGCAGGATAGGTTCGAATGTGTATAATATTATCCTTCAAAAAAGAAATCTCAATTTGTTTTGCTTCAAGAGAAACTGTGACCCCATTTCCTCTCTTTTGTACAGCAGAGAGGGAGCTCCTTTGTCCATAAGAACAGAGTGAAACAATGAAAAACAAAAAAAATATTATTCTATTCATAATTAACCGACACTATGCAGCATAAAATCTTATTTAATGTCTATACCTTTCAGAAACAACACAGTCCGTAAAGGTTTCCACACCAGTAACTTCACTTATTCCAGTGCTGCAAAATCAAAAAAAGGAAGCCCTGATATGTCGGTAAAGATAAGCATAAAGTTTATATTTTGGATACGACTTCCAGATGTAAATGGTCCGCATAGTCAACGCTGTTGTCAACCATCTCAATCTTGACAGTTTCAAGAAGCTGCTTTATAAAGAAATGGGCCGTTGCGCCTATCATCTCTCAATAATATAACATAGCATACAGAAGATCAGGCACATGAAAGAAAACAAGGTGACAATGGGCTCCGCTTTCTTTATTATAGTTTTTAATATCAAAAGATATGTGCGAAACTGATAAAAGCAGAAAAAAAGCACAGACGCAACCGAATGCTTACGGTATATGATGTGATGTGCAGATGATTGGTGATAGTGAAGAGATGAGTCAATGGCGACAATTTGAAACTATCGTACAGGTAAAACTGTTTACCCGATAATAACCTAATATCATATTCGATAGGTATTCCATGAATGTTGATTAATACAGGATCTTAGCACCTATATCCGATTTTTCGGCAAGTCTTTCTCCTACAGAATTCCCCCAATATATACAAACGGGACATTGCTGTATCGTATTATAGACAACTGTAAATATCATCAGGATTTCAAAACCTGATAAGGAAAGAATAAGAGAAACTGGATTAACCGAAGTTTCTCTTATTTATTATTGTACAAATATTAAACAACTTGTATTCTGCCGTTTAAAATCTGTATCCATATCCCAACATAATCGATGCGTTGTCATCTTTGGCAAACATAAACTTCGCTTCGGCATTCAGATAACTGCGTTCGGAGATAGGCAATGTGATACCTCCTCCCAGATTGAAGGCGAATTTGGTAGAGTTACTCCGGTCTATTTCCATCTTTTTCCCATCTGCTTCGATACTCTTTTTTCCATAGAAATTGTTTTGCATACCGATACCTGCAAGAGGATAGACAGAAAATCCCTGCCCGTCTTCTTTAAAGTTGAATACATAATGGAAGTTCACATTTACATCCAGTCCGGTAATTTTGTCTTTAGGAAAGTAAAAAGTCACGTCTGGAGCAATCCGAAGATTATTCGCTATCGCATAGCGTCCTTGTACTCCTAGACCGAATCTTTCATAATTAGTCTGATAACCGACATTTCCCATCAAGGAACCTTCTCCTTTGACTGTTTGGGCATTCATGCCTACTGATGCCAATGTAATCATGGCCAGTAAAATTAGTTTTTTCATAATTAAAGCATTTAGTTAATAAAATGTTTCTTTTAAAAAAGTACCCCTTTTAGCTCAAACAACAAATGTTTAATTACATTTGTTTACTACATATAGTTACACACACATGACACACACACACTAACACGAGCACATTTTTTTAATTTTTCATAAACTTGGAAATGATGTTAATTCCGTTTTTTTACCCTGAACCATTCTTTTTAATGCTTTGTTTTTCAACATATAGCAGGAAGCAAAGTCGGTTATATTCCGAATTACTAGTCCATTATAAAGAATGAGGTATATGGTGTCGGATTGTTGTAACTGATTAAAGCTACATTGTTTTAAAATAGTAAAATATCAGTATTACTTAATTATTAAAAGTTTATAGCCATGAAAAATCTAAGTTTTGATTTGCGAGCCAGACTGATAGTCAGTTCTGTCATCAGGACAATAGCTTGTTTGTTTCCAAACTCCTCCAGACGGATAAAGTGATGATATATCAATCTCTATATTTACATGTAAATTCTAAACCAAGTGTATAACTTAAAAAAATCAGCCTATGTATTTTCTATGGTACATTATTATCGGAATTCTTGCCGGATTCATTGCCGGCAAATTAATGCGGGGCGGTGGCTTTGGCCTGTTTGCCAACCTGTTAGTAGGTGTTGTCGGCGGTGTTTTGGGTGGATGGATGTTCGGTCTGCTGGGAATCGCAACAACAGGTCTGTTGGGCAGCCTGATAACTTCGACTGTGGGAGCTATCGTATTGTTGTGGATTGTTTCATTGTTTAATAACAAAAAGGAAATTGAACTTTAATTATTTTAACTTTTTAAAAACAACTTGATTATGGGAAATAGAAATTCTAGTTTATGGATCGGCCTGGGAGTAGGTTCGGTCATCGGTGCTTTAGCTTATCGTTTTTCACGTACTTCAAAAGCCAAGAAACTGAAAGAAAAAGCATGTGACGCTTTTCATAAGATAACCGGTAAAGCAGAAGGTATGTTGGAAGAAGTTAAAGAGAAGGCTGTGGATACCGGAAAGGCTGTAGCGGACAAGGTGGCCGACAAAGCATTTGATTTTGCCGAGAAGACAGACGATTTTAAGAATAAAATGCATACAGTGGCTTCCGAAGCAAAAAAATAAACCGGAAAAGGTAATCGTCAAGAACTCAGACATCTATGAAATGGGAGGAACATTTGAAACATCAATTGCCGGCCAATGGCAGATGGGAAAATTATGAGCAACTGTACCGGATGTGTCTGTTGGCATACGCCGAAGGCTGTAACGAGGAAAAAAAGAAAGCTTTCGAGGCATACAGGCTTCGTTGTGGTAGACTGTTCGGCAACAGATGCATGCCGTCTGCTGGCAGCAGGGCGAATCCAAAAAAGATATGTGATGCAAACTGTTCCTACATAAGGAAGTATGAGTTTGAATTGTATAAACTGGGTGGGTGTATGGAAGACCCACCTGAATAAACCTGAATTATTGACTTTAAATTGAAAAGATTATGTTTTATCATGTAAAAGATTTGCAGTTCAACGCCCGGGTTTCACAACCGGATCCACGTTTTGCACGTGTGATGCTTGAAGCATTCGGCGGTGCAAATGGAGAATTGAAATCCGCCTTGCAATATTTTGTACAGGCTTTCAGTTGTCACAATCCATTCCCTGATAAATATGATATGTTAATGGATATTGCCACTGAAGAGTTCGGACATCTGGAAATTGTAGGGGCCACGATTCAGATGCTTTTGGGACCGGTGAATGGAGAAATGAAGAATGCACTTGAAGATACGCCGCTCCGCATGATGATGAGCGGTAAGTCTGCTAAAGAGGACCTGATTCATCAAGCATTTACCAATCCACAATTTTTGGTAGGAGCCCCCGGCAGTCCGGCTTTGACAGACAGTAACGGAAATCCTTGGTGCGCCACCTATGTGTCTGCTACGGCAGAATTGACGGTGGATCTTCGTTCCAACATGGCAGGAGAGGCACGCGCCAAAATAGGCTATGAAAATCTTCTCCAGTTGACGGACGATCCCTTGGTAAAGGAAACGCTTGGTTTTCTCATGACTCGTGAAGTAACACATTACCAGCAGTTTGAGGCTGCTTTGGAAACAATTCAGCCCAATTTTCCGCCGGGAGTATTTCAAACATCTCCTAAATACAGCAATTTATATTTTGATCTGTCGAAAGGCGATGACGCTCGTGGACCTTGGAACGAAGGGGAGAGCACGCAGCTAAAGGAACAGTGGCAATATATAGAACAACCACTTGAAGAAGTGAGAAGCACGGACGGATTGCTGGATAGAAAACCGGAAGGTACCGATCGGTCGGAAAAAGAGATTGCCAGAAAAGAAGCACAATTGTCCAAGGAGCGTAGCGGGCAGGTACTGGCGTCTACTCCCAAGAAGGAGATGTCTTGGTGCAAGTATCAGTGATTTGAAAAGAACATCGGTTTAAAGCCGTTGTAATTATTAACCATAAACCATTTTAATTATGACCAAGAAAACAGAAAAGAAACAGGAAGAGGCAAAGAGCACAAAAAAGAGTGCCCAGGCCCAAGAATGTAAGTCTTCTGCCTCATGCAAGAAAGCAGAGAAGAAGTAAGAACTTAGAACCTTAAAAATTGTATGGACTGTCCGGGAATCCGGTTTCCGGACAGTCTTTTAATCATTAAAACAGTATGGATATGAAAAAAATATTATTAGCAGTTTTTGTATTGACGTTTGTGGTATCCTTCACGTCTTGTCGTGACAAAAGAGAACAGGACCGGGCAAGGCATCAAGTGGAAAAAGTGAAAGAAGACATCAATGATGCCGCAGACAAAATTTCCGACAAGGCAGAAGACGGCGCTGATGCTGTAAAGGATGCATGGAAAGGTACAAAGAAAGATGTCAAACAAGGGGCTGAGAAGGCTCAAAAGGAAATAAAGAAAGGATATAATGAAATTAAAAAGGAAGCAAGTAAAAAACTTGGCTGATCTTTGTAATTTATTATTTTGCCAGTAGTAAACCTTACATGTGAATAAATTATGGTTGGATTCGTAATATGGATTGTTGGACTGGTGCTGACTATCAGGGCCGCCTTGGAAATATGGCGCATTCATGCACCGGCAGAGAGGAAACTGATAGCCATCGTATTGGTGGTTTTCACCAGTTGGGTAGGATTGCTGTTTTATTATTTTTATGGTAAGCCCCGTATGGCACAGTGGTTGGGAACAGGTATCGAAAGGTATTGATGGTTGCATAACTATTTATACTGATTGTACGATGATATCCTGATACAAAAAAATACACCGGTCATTGACAGTGCCCGGTGTATTCTTTCTTTTACCAATATTTTTCGATTCTTTCGTAGCCGAAAATACCACTACGTTCATCTTTCATACCTTGTAGCTGACGACAGATTATTTGTGCTCCGATCATGCTGAAAGTTATTCCGTTTCCCCCATACCCCAAATTGAAAAACATTCGTTCCTTGTCGGGCCAGTTGCCGATGAAAGGTAGTCCGTCTTTGGTGGTACTAAATGTGCCGCACCATACCATTTCCGTTTCGAAAGGGAGGTCGGGCAATAGTTTTCGGACCTTCTTTTCCAAGATACGGGTTTTCTTTCTGAGTAATGAATCACGGCACTGCGGGTCACTGAACTTTTCGTCCTCACCACCTACGATGATCCGGTTTTTATCGGTGGTGCGGATGTATAGATACGGATCGGCTGTTTCCCAAATCAGGCAATGTGTCGGCCACAGATGTTCGGAAGCTACCGGATGCGATATGAGTGCATAGGTAGAGGTCAAATCCATGATTTTTTGAGGAAGGAATTGTCCGGCCTCAAATCCCGTGGCTATGATTACATATCCGCATTTAATTTTATGTCCTCTGTCTGTTGTCATAATACAGCCATCAGATGTTTCTGTGCACTCCTTTATTGAAGTATGGGTAAAAACTTTCAGTCCGCTTTCTTTTATATGGTAAGCTAACAGTCCAGTTGCCGCCCTATAGACATCCATTTGTGCGGATGCTTCATTTATCAGGGCATTGCCAGGTGTCTTCACCTTATATTCCTCTCTAATTTTCTTCTTCTCGAGCAGACTGACCGGCAACTTGTGTTTTTGCCGTATTTCATACTCTTGTTCCAAAAGTTTGTTATCCGCCGCACTACTGGCATAAAAGAGGCTGGGCAGTTGTTCGAAACCGGCATTGACTCCCGTTTCTTCCAGTACTCTTTTTATATCAGAAATGGATTGGAGGCAGGCATGGTAAGCCGTCGCAGCGTTTTCTTCGCCGATGATTTTTCCCATCCGACAAAGAGGAACGTCAATTTCATATTGCAGCAGTGCAGTGCTTGCAGCAGAACTTCCGGTTGCAATGCTGCGTTTGTCAACTATGCAGCATTTTATTCCGGCACGGCACAATTCGTGTGTCATCAAGGCTCCCGTTATGCCGGAACCTACAATGACAACATCTGTCGACAAATCATTTTCCAAAGGATGGAAATAGTCCCATAAGGAATTTCTGATAATCCAATAGGGTAATCCTGAGTATAAATCCATAATATATTTTATTATTATCCCCTCACCTCCTGCCGAGAAACAGGAAATGGGGGGATGAAAAAAAATAGAAAAATCATCTTATTAAAATTTATTTTCCACTTGTATTTGAAGGTTATTTAGCCTCTTCGATGGTACAAATGCTGACGCGGTTCCAGTCCGGTTCCGAGAACATATCACCGATTCCCTGTCCTTCAGCAGTGATGCGAGTATCACTGATCTTGTATCTTTTTACGAGTATGGTCTTTACGGATTCAGCACGTGCGTTTGCCAGTTTCTCATTGAAAGCGAGGTTGCCTTCGGGAGAAGCATATCCTTTGATAAGAACCTTGGCGTCAGGATGCTTTTTCATGTAAGTGGCCACACGCTCCACATTGGGGAGCTGGGAGGCATCAACTACCGATTTCCCTTGTCTGAAGGTAATGATTGACTCAGGAATACGGTTGGTTTTCACCACAGTTTCTATGTTGGCAGCCTGAGCTCTGCAGTCAGCCAGTTCTCTTTGCAAATTGTTTGTCTGCTGCATAGCATTGTTCAGCTGCATGTCCTTGTCATTCAATTGTGACCGCAGGTTGTTGACCGCATCATTCAGTTCTCCGACTTCTACCGGGTCATACGGCTTCACGGTTGTGAAATGGTGCGTGCCATTGCTACACATGAAATGATAGGTTAATCCGGCAGTCAGTTCAAAAGCCGCATTATTGGCGTTGAAACGACTTTTTTTTCGATTAAAATCTCCCTGCATATCGTATACAACTGCCGGTTTGATGCCGAACGTCCATGCTTTCTCCTCACCTAAGTTAAAGTTCAGATTCAGGCCCAGGCGTGTTGACCAGGAGTTTGTATCGCCGGGGCCGTTCTGATAGTAATGCAGCCATCCGACACCTGTCAGGGCTTCGATTTCAAAAGTGCGCGGCTCGCCTGTATAACTTCCGAAAAGGTTCATCAGGTTGACTTTGCCAAACAAGCCCACTTCGGAAGCATCAAATGCGGTCTTGCTGGCCGTGGTGTTTACATATCCCATGCCTTGAATACCCAAACCGAATATGGGAGTAAGTTGCTTTCCAATCCCGAATCCAAAAGCTGGACGGGCATTTTTGAAGAAAGCACTGTGGGTAAGAGGAGTCACAGCACCGGTTTTCAGTTCTATAGACCAATTATCACCCAAACGTGTGCCTTCAAGGGCTGTACGATCACTTTGCGCGTACATAGTAAAGGCACCCATGCTTAATGCTAAAACAAAGACAGATCTTTTCATAATCAAAAATTAATTAATGGTAATACAATAAAATGTCACACACGGTATATTATCTGTTGTATAGTTATAATTGCAAATATGGCAATAAATTGCTTTGTCATTGTTCTTTATAAAAAACAGCGCATAGAAAAAGATAGTTCGGGAAATAGGAAGAATTTTAATATCTGTTTAGAAAATCAAAAAGTGCATATACCCCATATTAATGAATAAATCACATCGGGATATTAAGGTATGCAGTCCGTAAATTTATAGATGAATCTGTCAATTGCAACTTTATATATTCATGCGTTTTTTAACACAAATATTTATCGTAATGACAAATATAAATCAAACAAATATTCTTTTATCGTTGTTTTTTTATGAAGAATCAATTATAGTATTAATTAAAAACCTGACAATTATGAAGAAATTAAGTTTTGCAGAACTGAAGGGCAGAGTGTCCTGGGGTAGTGTATTGGGAGGTGTTATAACCGTATTGGCGATATCCGTACTGCTATCCTTATTAAACTCAAGTATCGGATTATTTATGCTTAATCCGTTATCCGAACATCCCGCTTCGGGCATAGGTACTGCGGTAGGGATTGGTTCTGCCGTCATTTTGGTTGCCGGCATGACTGCCGGTGGCTTTGTAGCCGGAAAGCTTGCTGGTATGGATGGGATAATACACGGATTTCTAGTTTGGGCTACCACGTTAATTGTTGCTGTAATACTAGGGATTTTTTTGGCGGTAGGCACAGCGAAAATGACAGCGAATGCACTGGGAGCCGTTTCATCCGTCACAGGTAGTGTCTTATCCGGAGCGGGCGATACTGTTGGAAGTGGAGTTTCCGCATTATCTGAGGAGGCAAAGGAATTATTTGGCAAGATTGATTTCAACACAGTCCTGAAAGAAGAGGACATGCCGCAAAATATTCGTACCGCACTTGCTAAAAGTGATGTGAAAGAATTGCATCCGGACTATCTGAAGAAACAATTAGAGGAAGTAAAAGATGACCTGGGCAAATCTGTAAAGGCCATTATTGCTTCTCCTCAAGAAACAGATGAAACAGTGAATGGCTTTTTGAATCGATTGAAACAACGTGCAGAAAAACTTAACCAAAATATAGATCGGAATGATCTAGCCAAAGCGATAACTAACAATACCAATCTGTCTAAGCCGGAAGCGGATAAAATGGTTGGGCAGTATATGAATCTGATAGACAAAGCACGTTTGGAAGCCGCAAAACAAATAGACAATTTGGAAACCAATCTACAAAAAGCGGAACAGGAATGGAAAGAGATTAAGCATAAAGCTTTAGTAGCTGCAGATAAGGCAACGGATGCGGCTGCACGGTCTGCTTTGGTTTCATTTTTCGCTATATTACTTGGTGCTGTATTATGCTGCGCTGCGGGTGCTTATGGCAGTAGAAAAACGCAGGAAAGAGTAGATATCTGATAATTGGGATGAATTAGACAGGGTCAAGTCAAAAAGTATGTGGGTATAATATTTGAGAAACATTTAAAGTTTGCAATGCTAAAAACATACATCCTTCCAAAGTATTATAAATCAAGTACATCAGACGAGCACTTGATTGGACGTCAGCATTGTAATTCAGAGTTCATGCTTATCAACCACAGGGTTTTCAGATTACCCCCATAGTTCTGCTCTGATCCCACTAATTTCGCCTATTCTTGGAAAAGAAAAATCTCTGAATTTCTTTGAAATTCAGAGATTTTTCTTTCTTAAAAAGTGGTGCCACCAGCACTATAAAAGTTAAAGTATTATCACTTAAAGTAAACCTAAACAAACCATATATAACTGATAATCAGTTATATTGAATCCATTTAAATTTATAACAATGTATTTGATGTTATAATTTATAGTGACTATAATAGTGACTATTCAAAAAAAGTCACTATCTTTGTATTACCTAATTCATAAATGAATGGGCACATGGTTTATGGCAAAATCTCTTTCTCGGTTCTATATCCGCAAACAGGATGAAAAGAACGAAATGGCTACACTTTTCTTTCGTGTTCAAAACAAGAAACACAAAATTGACACTCTTTTCTCTTCCCAAATCCGTATTGATGTAGCGGAATGGAAGAATGCAGTATCGAGTTCAGAAAACTGGATACGACATCAAAGATTGAATTTCAGTTTACACGACACATTGAACAAAATCGAGATTGCAGTAAAAACTGAGGTTGAAGGTATGGTGTTCAACAAAGAGCATGTAGAATCCCAAATACTCGCTATCGCCAATCCCAAGAAAGCAGAAGCTAAATTAAAGGTTCAACGTGAAGAAGAAGAAAAACGATTAGAAGATATTCGATTAAAAGAGGAACAAGAACGATTAATCAAAGCAGGCATTGAAGCCGAACGTGTCAAGATTTGGAATTTTCTTTCTCAATTCTGCACAGACATTAAATCAGGTAAACGTCTAAATGGAAATGATAGATATTCTGCCGGAACAGTTAAGGCTTGGCATAGCTTTATGAGATTATATGGCAACTTCGATAAGAAGCATCAATATACATGGGAGATGGTTAATCGTGAGTTTGTAACTAAATTCCTTAACTATATGGAGAAACAGCATTATATGGTTACTGCTCAAAACAAGTATCTGGTTACGCTTCGGGCACTTGTTGGCTACGCTTATACAGATGGCATACATAATAATGATAGAGCTACACAATGCTTTTCAAAAAAGAAAATAGAAGAAAAGGATAAGGCTGCTGAGATTTATTTGACCTCTGCAGAACTTCAAGCATTGTATGAAATGCCATTAACTGGGTTGCAAGACCAGGTGCGTGATATATTCTTGGTAGGTTGTTACACTTGTCAGCGTGTTAGCGATTACAATAATATCTCCCCTGAAAGTTTTACAACCACAGCCAAGGGTACACCTATCATTCGACTTGTCCAGCAAAAGACACGCACAGAGGTGAAGATTCCTATAATGAATCCCAACTTGCAGATGATTTGTGAGAAGTATAATTATAATCTCCCGTCTGTGGTGGACGTTATTCTCAACCGTTACATCAAAGAAATACTGAAAGACCTTTCAGTGAGAGTTCCATCTCTGGCAAAACAAGTGCCGACTAAATTAACAATGAAGCAGAAGAAGCAGGAAGAGGAAGGTAGACTTGTTGTGGAGCGTAACGGTAAGGGAGAAGTAATGATGCCGCGTTATAATTGTGTTACGACTCACACTGCACGACGTAGTGGCATAACAAATATGTATCTTTCTCACAAGTACACCATTCTACAGATGATGCACGTTAGTGGTCATAAAACACAAAAAACATTTATGGATTATATCAAGCTATCCTCCGATGAAATAGCAGATGAAATTGGTGCTATTGCCAATGGTGCGAAAGCTGATGTATTTTGAATTAGATTGCAAGTATAACAAATTGAAAAGTAAAATATTATGGATAATTTAAATCAAACAGATAGCATAGTTATATATCAAACGACAGATGGAGAAACCTGTATAGACGTTAAGTTCCAAAATGAAACCGTTTGGCTCTCCCAAGCTCAGATGGCAGAACTGTTCCAAAAAGACAGAACGGTAATTGGACGGCACATCAACAACATATTCAAGGAAGGAGAACTTGAAGAGACCTTGGTATGTGCAAAATTTGCACATACCAAGGATTATGGTCGTAGAGAAGGGTTTACCCAGCGTACAGAAACAACACTTTATAATTTGGACGTTATTATTTCTGTCGGGTATCGTGTTAAATCTCAACGAGGTACTCAATTCCGCATTTGGGCAAATAAAATTTTGAAACAATATCTGCTTCAAGGCTATGCCATCAATGAACGCATTGCTGTTCAGAAATTTGATGAGTTAAGCCAATTGGTTAAGGTTCTTGGTCGTACTATTCAGAATCAAGAGAAGCTAACAGAGGACAGTCGTTCGCTGCTGAACGTAGTCGTGGATTATACATACGCCCTTGACACACTTGACCGATATGACTATCAGGAACTGACAATTGAGAAAACGACAGAGGAAGTTGCATTCCATGCCACATACGAAAGTGCCATGGAGGTTATTCATGGGTTGCATGAGAAATTTGGTGGCAGCGCATGGTTCGGCAATGAGAAGGACGATTCTTTCAAAAGTTCCATCGGGCAAATATACCAAACTTTTGGTGGCATAGACCTTTATCCGTCTGTTGAGGAAAAAGCAGCCATGTTGCTTTACCTTGTTACTAAGAACCACTCATTCAGCGATGGCAACAAGCGTATTGCTGCGACACTCTTCTTGTGGTTTCTCAATGGCAACGGTATTCTTTACAATGAAGATGGATCCAAACGTATTGCAGATAATACATTGGTGGCATTGACATTGATGATAGCCGAGAGTCGCACTGAAGAGAAAGATACGATGCTGAAGGTCATTGTAAATCTTATCAATCAGAACAACTGATTGAGGGAAAATAAAGGCCTGGCAGCACAAAAGTGTTGTGCATTTCGTTTTAGGATTTGAATGGACATACCTTTGTTGTTTCAAACCATATAAGATGTTGCTTATGAACAAGAATAACAAAGTGTCCAAAGAGCGTATGGACGAAATCAAAGCGTGGATGGAAACACATCCCAATGAATATGCACAATTTGCGGAGAATATGAACCAACAAGGGATTGGCGAAATATTAAAGCTGGGCGAGGCTGCTCTTTCATCTTCTCCAAAGTTCAAGAAAGAAGTGGAGAAAATGATGGCGAACGATTCGTTTGATGCCATTTCTCTATTGGAAAGTCTTTCAATGTCCGATTTTGCTGCCGATTATTTCAGCGAAAAGAGTGATGATAGGATGGCTATGGCTGCTTGGATTAAGTATGGTGAATCGCCCGAACTAATTCTTGACGAGTTGGATAATACAGTTGTACAGCAGGGAAAGCAGAAATATAGAACTATGCTCTCCAACTTACGCAGACTGCTTTTCGGTAAATTCTTCTATCGGAAAGATCAACCAAACCGTGAATTCTACTATCAAAGACACCAAGCTCCGAGCAGTAGTCCCTTTCAGGCATTACTTGCTTCCCACAATGAAGACCTCATAAAGCGAATTGGAGAATGGGCTATTGGTGGAAGTTATAGCGGAATGAGCATGGCACACTTGTATATCGCTCTTGTAGAAGTAGGAGAAATAAGTGCCAAGTTGCCATTAACAAAATTCTTGAATGCCATGAAAGAATCCTATCCCAAGCACCCCACTATCGGTGTACGTCAATTACAGAAAAGCGTATGCTACTTGCAAAGCCTATCGCCCAACAAGAAACAATATGGCAAGGATGAACTTGAACATCGCTATGCAATAGACTTGATAAAGTCGGAAGTCATTCTTGTAACACCTAATCGGTAATGTGAAATAGATTCGTTTTTATTCGTTTGATTCGTTTTCTGGTTCGCGAACTAAACGAACTCTTATTTTTCTTTATTCCAATAAATTAGGATATACTTTTGTGCCATCGCTTCCAGTTGGGGCGATGGCGTTTCTGTCTTAACCCGTCAGCAGATACGTCCTTCATTCAGACGGAATACAAATATTATATTATGGACGAATTATTTAATATCCTCAGTGATGGCAAAGCCCACGTGAAAGTAGAAATGAATGCGGAAGACCTGAAAGCATTCTCTGATGAACTCATCCGCCGTGCAAAAGATGAACTTGGATCTATGGTGGAGTTAGCAAGAAAGGAACGTATGCTCTCTAAGGCTGAAGTAAAGGAACTGTTTGGCGTGTGCGATGCCACCCTCTGGCATTGGGCAAACAAAGGAATTCTTAAACCTGTAAAGACAGGCAACAAGGTTCTCTATCCAGAACATGAAGTACGCAAAGCTCTTGGCCAACGTCATGTAAATTTCTAAGACTATGGAGAACAACAATAGTATTTCTTTCCCTTTAGTTGTATTCCCAAAGTCTATCCGTACCATTATAGAATCGTTACATCAGTACGAGAACTATCAACTGGATTTTACGGCCGCGGCATTCCTAACGGTGTTTGCGGCGGCGATGGGAAACACTTGGTCGGCTCGCTTCATGACGGGGTGGATAAGCCGTCCGATTGTGTATGTCGTACTTGTCGGACCTCCCAGTTGTGGAAAGACACCTCCATTACGTCAGGCTATAGCTCCGCTATTGAAACTTGATGAGGAATATGATGGTGTGTATGACAAGGAAATAAAAATATATCGTAAATGGGAACGCCTTACACCTAAGCAGCGTAAGGCGCAATTATTACCCGAAGAGATGGAACCTCCTAAACATAAATGCCATGTGGTGGTCAATTCCACGATAGAGGCTCTTATCACCGCCATGCGTGACAATTCGCACGGTGTACTTATCTACAATGATGAGATTGACAGCTTACTTTCCAATTTCAACCGTTACAACGGTTCGGATGAAAGCTATTTTCTTAGCCTGTTCAGTGGTACACCATTCAAATACAGCCGTAAGTCAAACAACGAGTATATATTTCTTCCTCACCCGTACTGTTCCATTATTGGCTCAACACAGCCGGGGATGTTATCTACACTATTTGGTGGAAAACGAGCCTTGAACGGATTCTCTTCACGCTTTCTAAAGGTGTATCCCAAAATTTCTGCCATGCCTTCATGGGGAGAAAAGACCATGCCGGATGATGTGTTAGGAGAATGGGAACGAATCATACGTCAGGTTGTGAATTACAGCTTAAAAAGAAAAGCAAATTCCTTTGAGCTTCCGTTCTCGCAAGAAGCAAAACGCCTGCTTATCAACTGGAAAAACGAGACTAACAATCATATCTACTCTGAAACGGATTCCGAAACTGTCAAGGCCCTCTGCGGTAAGATGGAAACGTATTTAATACGTTTCTGCCTTGTTATTCAGATTATGCGTGGTGTCTGTGGTGAGTCTGAAATGGATGATATCGATATCGGAAGTGCAGAACGTGCAATTCTCCTTACTGAATACTTTAGAGCAATGGAAGAATGTATTGCTCCTGAAATGGAAATAGGTGTTCTGGATATGAGACATACTGAGTTACTTACCTTGTTACCCCAATCATTTTCTACCGCAGAGGCTGTATCTGTTGGCAAGAAACTTGGCATGTCTGAATCCACAATCAAGAGATTCCTGCGTGAAGGCGCACGAGAGTTCATCAAGAAAGAGACGCATGGTCGATATGTAAAACTCTGAAATGTCAAATGACATTTTGAATTTTTTGACACGATGACATTATTTGATCTCCCTACAAAAAGAGGAGACGTATTATGTTTGTAAAACAAACCTGATACGTCTCTTTAATTGTATGATAATGAAATAGAAACTATCCTGTTTTTTGTTGTGCGACTTCGATAGCCATGTATTTTCCAAAACAGTATCCAATACTTTGTCTGTCAACCATAGGGTAAGAAGTTCATTCTTGTCTATTTTGAAATACTCAACCAATTGTGTCACCAGTGTGCGTTTTGCGCGTCTATTGCCTCGTTCTATTTTACTGAACATCGGAGTATCTATTTCCAGCAAAGTTGCCAGTTGTCTTTGAAGTACCCCATGTTCATCTCTCACCCCCCGTCGAGCCATTGTGGAGTTGTATTCTAAGGGGAGTGATAGCCGATACAATGAAGAGAATACAATCATTAAGGCTATATTTTAATGTTGTAGCAATAATGGTCGATTTTATTCGAACTTATCAACTAATTTCTTTTCTTTCCCTGTGTTTTTAAGTGAAATAATTTGCATTTTGTTGTTTTTGAAACGCTCAACAAAAAGATTCCTAAATTCTTTTGAGAAGAATTCTAGTTTATAATCAAATGATACAAATGAGTCTGATACTGAATTGTATATATCTTTCTTTGTTTCTATATGATATGTAGTCCAAAACCAAGCATGATCTTCACATCGAACATCTTCTCTGTTAATACAGTATTTGAGCGTATTCTCCATGAAAATTTTTATGTGATCTTGTTTACTGAATTCTTCGCGGGCAAAATTAAGAGCTTTACATTCATTATAGAGACTCATAAAAGAATCGGCATTATCATCAATATTGATATATTGAGAAAGGTAAGCACAATGAGAATAAGCGTCATCTAATTGCGCTTTGTATTGTTCTAAAAGAATTCTATGTTCAATCTGATGTGGCTTTTGTACCAATTTTAAGATTTCTATTAGGGGTTCTAATACTTTTGCAACTTCTTCGGAATTGAAAATTATTCGTAAAGCTTTGTCATATCTATGGTTAAAACAACTATTGTTGCAAATATATCTCCTGCCACCACAATTTTCACAATCGTTTTTACAACGAGAATAATCACAATTGGAATAATCATAACCATCACAGTCATCACAATCATCAGAAGTGTCATATTGTATTAGACAGACCCAATTATCTTCCACTAAGTCAGATAACTTTGAAATGGAGATATATGTATCTTCAGACCAATCTAATGGTAGTGTTTTTCTATTATGAGTTAACAAAAAATCAGTACCTGAGGTAGTTATGGTATAATGTTTTTTATTTATATATTTTCCAACATAAATACTTTCACCTGGCAGAAACCAGTTTTTGTACATTAACGGAACAAGTGTTATATTCTTTTTATTGTATATAACATCTGTTACTCTAACTATATTACGATGTGGGTAATAAGCAATTAAATTTGCATTTTCGTCTTTAAGAACGAATACAGTATTTCCTTTCAGAACACTTTTGAAAACAGCGTCTACATTTTCATCATTCATTAGAGAGTTAAACGATACTTTTAGAAGAGTTGCTAATGCTTGTGCTTGATCTGTTTTTTCGGTTTCTTCTTTCATTGATTGATTAGGCTTATTATAGAAACCTATCAACCGCATTTTGTAATTTTGTTTCATTTATCCTTATCTCGCTTTGTGTCATATTGAATAAATCACTTTTTTCGCTTCAAAATTAATTCCGTCATACTTATTAATGGGTAGATTGACTTCCCAATCTTAGGTAAGGATATCAATGATGCTCTAGTTAAACTATTGACTCCTAGTGATATTCCAAGACCAATAGGACCAGCCAATAAACCTACAGGCGCTAAAAGACCGATAACTTTAGCTATATTAAGCAAAGATGTATTGACAGAGCTTTTTGTTGGTTGAGCACCTGTACCCATAAGCTGTAAAACTGTTGTTCTAAAAAACGGATAAGTTGACTCTATATCTACAATTCCAGCCTCCTTTATTTTTTGAAATTCTTGAAAATCAACATCTATGAATTGATTGATTTGTTCAAGCTTGGTCGCATTAACCATCTCTTCTTTACTGAGTAACGAAACTTTTTCTATACTATTTTTTTTCAAACGTTCGGCTGCACGAATTGCCAATTCATATCTTCTTGTATAGATTCCAGTATCCATACCTAACTCATCAAAACATTTTTGCAAAGAGTTAATTTTCAAAGAAGCACCTTCGCCTTTAAAAAATAAACTTATCTGAGCTTGTGAACTGTCTATTAGCGATGAAAGTTGAGTATTTGTCATACCGGTCAATTTCATTCTAGTTTTAATATCTTCAATAATCATTTAGTTAAATGTAAAATAGTTACTACCAATAGAAGAATATAACTCTTTAAAATTATCATCTATTTTATCATGAACGTATTTATCTCTTAATAGAGGTTTCTTAACCATATTCCATTTAAGTTGCTGATACGAATACTTAGCAAAAGCCATCCATTGAGGATAATTTATTGCCATGGGATTTTTGGTGAAGTATACTTTTCCTGCATTAATGGATGTGGAAACGCTGTGACTTATAAACAACATGGTTCCTAATTTGGGTCTTTTCTCCCGATTAAGTGTGAAAGGAATAGACTCTTTTATACTATGTCCTCCCTTGATTCTTTTAAGTGCATAGCATATCCTTACAATAACTTCACTAACCATTACGGGTATAGACGATGAACAGAAATGGACAAAATCATACCCCTCATAATACATACCTTGTACAATTTCAGCTATCGTCTGCTCTTCTTCACCGATTTTTCCAAACTGAAACAGATTGAACACCCCCATTAAAGGAGCAGGAAGCCCCATAGAAGTGGTTAAATCAGATTTTAAATGTCTTAATTGACGAAGTATGGCCTCGAATATAGAAGATTCCGTTCTGCCCGTATAACATCCCATTACTTGAGAGATAATCTTTCCAGATTTATCAATGGTAGTCATTCTATTATTCATAATATCAAAAACACCAACCAAAAAGCCAAGGATAGGATCGTGACCTAGTGAAAGCAATCTGTGATAATATGTGGATAATCCCTTCACGTATGTGGTGGTATTTCTATTATCTTGTGCATCATAAGGGGTTTTATACCTCGCCTTACTCCCAAGTTTTTCCATTTCCTCGGGTGGAAATTTACTTTCAAAATATTTCCTTATATAATTTGACAACGAACCGGCTTTCAAACCATTAGTTGTGGGTTGTGGTATACCGACTAGTAAAATATCCAATGCTGCTGAAATGATTCCCGCAAATACACAAATACTGATATCTATTGAATCTAACTTATGCAATTGATTAAAATCATTATTCAGCTTTAGTATATAATCTTGATTATCTTTTAGTTCATCTGTTGTAAATAAGGATTGAAGAGAGATATCTCCTTGTATTTCTTGTTCCACTTTTTGAACAAGTTCCTCCCATTTGGGCATGTCCAGTGTAACAATAGACTCTTGATCATGAAGACAAGAGGACTGTTTGATTTCCTTTAGCTTATCTTCATGACCTAATGACTTTATTAATATCTCGCTTTGTTTGATAGAATCGTCCACTGAGTTGAAAAAAGAAATGCTTTTCAGTATTTCATCTTGATGTTTTAGAATTCTATTTCTTAGCATTTCCTCTTTTGTGTATTTATAATCCATCATGCGGCTGATGATTTTAAGTCTTCACGCAATTCTTCAATAATCTTCTGGAGCAGAATATTCAATCCATTTAAGTATTCAGCTCTTTCTTTCGAAGCATTAGATTCTTCTTTTAATTTTCGGATAATAGCTTCGTGCTTTCTTAAAGCTTCATTGTATAATCTGTCTTTTTCTTGTTTGAGCTTCTTGGCTTTTGCACTTTTTGCAAACCAAACTCCAGCAGCTCCAGCAATTGCAACTGGTGCTGCTAAAACAAAAACTCCAGCAACCATACCACCACCAACAAGAGCACCTGCAGCTGCTAAACCGGATGTGATTCCAGCGGCAGATAGACCAACAACGCTTCCACAATAATATAAAGCGGCAAATGACACTGCCCCGCCAATACCTGCGCTAGCAGCACCTGCTATCACTTCAGGTATGGTGCTATCAATAATAGTTCTTGTACTATCATTCAATGCCTCCGCTGCTTCATTTAGTACTATTCTTACTGCTTCAAGCGATTCAATGCTTTTAAAATTTTTATCCATTACAATTGAAGTTTTTATTAGTTTAATTCTGGCTGCAAAGATATGTATTATTTAGGTATAAACAAATAAAATCTTTAGAAATACCAAAGAAAAATTTTCATCGTAAGGTAAGATCATTTCGGTTTGTGAAATATTACTGTTAAATACGCTCGGCGGATATAGTATCTTTGCAGCAAATCTGTAAGATCTATATGAGGACTTGTCGTCAAAAAGTCACATTAATACTCCATTTCAAGCGATGCTGATTGATGTTTACTCTGCTAATTGCGGGAATAACTGTTTTTTTCGGTGTTGAAAAACAGCGAATAGTCTGTCGCCAAGTTTTGCGAAGTCGCATATAACCACCTTGCGTTATTATAAACATCTTTATCGTTGATAATTTTAACCGAAGGCAAAACAACATTAAGTGGAATTGAATCATAGTTTACCGACACATAGTTAATTTAGATTCCGTTTATCCGTTTTGAAATTCTATGGTTATTGGGTTACAGCCTCCCTTTTATCAAGTTTTCTCGAAACTTCGATATCAAGTTCTTTGGTTACTTCATCTTGCCATTCAAGAATGTATTATCCAAGACCGTCTGTTATTAAGGCGTAAGCATTTTATGTAAAACGAAGATAACGAACACCGTTCTTGTTATTCTCAATCCATTTTTTGCATGGCAAACAGTGACAGGTCACCCCCGCTGCACAATAGTCGGCAAGTCACTTGTGTGTGTCAAAACGAATTTTGTCACCACAAAAGTACAACTTGCTTGACAAATCCTGCAAGACCAGAGAGGTGTCCCAACGGCTGTTTTGGGTGGTAAATCGGCTAAAACGCCATGTCGTAACCGAAGTTCGAGAAAACTTCTAACCAAGATAGCTTGATATCTCAGTAGCTTGAATGCATGATATTAATATGTCTTGGATAAAGCAACCAAGATACTAGGGTGTACTATAACCGAGGCGTTGTGGTATTCCGTTCTGAAAACAATTTGGTCTCATCAACCTTTGGATAGTCATACTGTTTGACTTTGGTTGTTCGGTTAGACTAACCACGGTAACTTTAACCAAGGTATGTGGATATAGAGAAAAGTTCAAAGTAGCAATAATGTCAAAGTGTCATCGTATCATTCTGGAATATGAATTTTGAGAATAGTCGCTACTGTGAGAAATATCTGGCGATGGACGGAATAGTGACTAAACCAACAAAAGGGGAAAATAGTCACTATCTATCGTGACTTTCAATTCTGTTGAGAATTTAGTTCGTCACTTAATTGGATAGAAATTAAAAGCCGCTATTTAATGGCGTTTAATCAATATGATTTATGCTGTTTTACTAAGGTTTACATAGTGACTATTGTAGTGACTTTGCCAATAGTGACTAAAAAGAAAAACTCCGAAATACTTAATTGTAAGCTATTTCGGAGTTTTATGGGTGGTGCCACCAGGAATCGAACCGGGGACACAAGGATTTTCAGTCCTTTGCTCTACCAACTGAGCTATGGCACCATTGTTTCTTGTTTGCGGTTGCAAAGGTAGGCATATTTTTTGAATCTACAAATTTTTTGCAAATTTTCTACCAAATTCTTTTTGGTTTCAAAAAAATGATTTACCTTTGCACTCGCAAAACAGAAACGGAATGTAGCGCAGTTGGTAGCGCACTACGTTCGGGACGTAGGGGTCGGGCGTTCGAGTCGCCTCATTCCGACAGAAGACGACAAGCAATGAAAATTGTTTGTCGTCTTTTCTTTTTTTACCTCTGCAGATTCTTATTCAGGTTTAAGTCAAAAAGTGTGTTGGCATCATATTTTGGGAAAATTCCAATATTACAATGTAAGAATGCAAATTCTTTTAAGGCATTATAAATTAAGTATATCAGACGACTACTTGATTTGACACCAGCATTGTAACTCATAGTTCACGCTTATCACCTACAGGATTTTCGGATTGACCCGAAAGTTCTGGGCTTTGTACTAAAATCCGTGGCAGGAAACATTCTCAAAAAAAAGCATCTTGCCACAATCTGAATAAGAAGAAAGGCAGATGCCTAGCATTCCACCACCCGATACACATTCCCCTTGGCAGTATGTACCCGCTCGCCCAACTGGGGCAGGATGCGGCTCAGGCTGTAGGCCGTCATGCCCC